>Ga0302279_10000239_pt1 | contig 80005 bp, 62 predicted proteins | sample III_Bog_N3_3_FD_194541 | JGI IMG/M metagenome (GOLD analysis project Ga0302279, IMG submission 194541) | Peat permafrost microbial communities from Stordalen Mire near Abisko, Sweden - III_Bog_N3_3 | ecosystem: Environmental > Terrestrial > Soil > Wetlands > Peat | place: Sweden: Abisko...
GGACCACCAATCACCGGCGCAATATGCGCGGCATGATCGGCGCGCTATGCAGCGCTGCCGCAAGCTCCTCCCGGCTTACCCGGCGGTCTGTCTACGCATAGCGGGCTAATTGGTTGATAAGCGGGTTATGCATTCGAGGAGATTGCCGGCTGGCTGACCGAGGCCGGGCTCACCAACCCGCGTTCATTGCCGGCGCCAGGGCCATCGCTGTTGATCTTCGCGACGCGAGGCTGATGCGGGACTGTTTGGCCCGGCTCAGGCCGAGCGACGCCATCCTGGATCGGCGGCAACAAGAAGCGCCCTTCCTCCAGCCGCTTCGTCGCCAGGATGATGCCGCTGCCATCCCATGCAGCTTGGCAGCCGTCATGGCCGGCCTGCAGACGGCAGGCCGGCCATTATGGCTCGGGATCCGACGAAGACGCCCGCTGGCCTCAGGCAGACGCCAAGGCGGCTTCCTTCGCCGCGAGCTCGGCGAGCTCCTGCTCTTCGGTCTTCATGATGCCGAACTCCAGCAGCATGTCTTCCAGCTCTTCCATGCTGATCGGGGTCGGCACGGTGCCATTGCCGGCGTTGTTGTGGATCTTCAGCGCCAGTTCGCGATACTCGTTGGCCTGCGCCGAATCCGGCGCGTACTGGATCACGGTCTGCTTGCGAAGTTCCGCGTGCTGCACGCTGTTGGACCGCGGCACGAAGTGGATAAGCTGCGTGTTGATGCGGGTCGCCAGCGCCACCGCCAGGTCGTACTCGCGGTCGGTCTGACGCTCGTTGCAGATCAGGCCGCCAAGCCGCACGCCGCCGGAATGGGCATACTTCAGAATGCCCTTGGCGATGTTGTTGGCGGCGAACAGCGCCATCATCTCGCCGGACATGACGATGTAGATTTCCTGCGCCTTATTCTCACGGATCGGCATCGCGAACCCGCCGCACACCACGTCGCCCAGCACGTCATAGGAGACATAGTCCACGTCGTCGTAGGCGCCGTTCTCCTCAAGGAAGTTGATGGCGGTGATGACGCCGCGGCCGGCGCAGCCGACACCCGGCTCCGGTCCGCCGGACTCCGCACACTTGATGCCTTTGTAACCAATCTTCAGCACGTCCTGAAGTTCGAGGTCCTCGACCGACCCGGCTTCGGCCGCGAGGCTCAGCACCGTATCCTGCAACTTCGTGTTGAGGATCAGGCGGGTGGAGTCGGCCTTCGGGTCGCAGCCGACGATAAGGATCTTCTGGCCGAGATCGACCAGGGCGGCGAGGGTGTTTTGCGAGGTGGTGGATTTGCCAATCCCGCCCTTGCCGTAAAACGCAATCTGACGCGGCATGCTATGATCTCCTCAAGTGCGATTGAGCGCTCGTGTGACGACGGGCCGTCCCGATGAGCCGGGCATCCACTCGCCTGGCGCTGCATGAGCAAGTGCCGTGCCAAACGCCGCCGGACCCGCTGTCATGCGCCGTGCTGCATGTGCGAGACCAGGCGGCCCGCCCGGTTCGTACACATCCGAACAATCCATCGAAAAACGCACGGTTACGTCGGTTCCGTGCTGTCGGCGGCACGCTGCACGAGTTCGATCCGGTAGCCGTCCGGGTCCTCGATGAACGCGACGATGGTGTTGCCATGACGCTGGCTGAGTGGGGGACGTGGCATCTTCACGCCCTCCGCCTCCAGCCGGCGGCACAGCGCGTTGATGCCCGTCACCGCGATCGCGATGTGACCGAACGCATCGCCCTGCTGGTAGGGTTCTTCGCGGTCCCAGTTCTGCACCAGCTCCAGCCCAATCGTATCGGCGGCCTCGCCGTAGCCGAGATACACCTGGGTGAACTGGTTCTTGCGGTGCTCCCGGCGGTCCATCACCTGCATGCCGAGCAGCCGCGTATAGAAGTCGATCGAAGTCTCGATGTCGCTGACCCGCAACATGGTGTGCAGAAGACGTTCCGCGGCTCCGGGCGCCTCCCGTTCTGGCGCGACGGTGCTGCGGGAACGCCAGCGCGCGGCGAACGCCGCCACCGCCTCCTCGACCGGCTGGAACGCGTACTCGTCTGCCGCGTCCAATCCGGCGGCTGCCAGCATCTCCTTCGGAACCGGACCGATGCGCGCCACCAGAACGCCCTGGCAGTCGCCGATCACCTGCAGGATGCCCTTCATCCGGGTCGCCCGGTCGTCATCCTCCTTGCAATACTGATCGATTGAGCGGCGTTCCAGCCGCGTCACTTCCGCCTCATCGGCCTCATACACGTCGAACGCACGCACGTGTCCGAAGTGCAGATCGACGGCGATCCCCTCCTTGGTGGCGACCGCGACGCGGACCCTGTTTGGTCCTGACGGCTCCGCCGTTGCGGCGGTGGGCTGCGTCAATGTGTTGATTTCCATGTTCGTCCTTCGCACTGATAACGCGGGTTGTGGCCGCAAAGTCTGCAATGGACGTGCCAGCAGGCGCGGTTCGCACGTTCCGGTACTATTGGCGGGGACTCGTACACAAGCGAACGGATGGCCGGTCCGGGAAAACGTACATCCAGGAACATCGGAAGCAATTCCGTACCGTTTCGTGCGGAATGACCTCGGCGCCCAGGATTTCTTCTCATTTTCACTGCCCGGACCGCTCGCGGCAATGTTGGCACGCTTCCTGCTGTGAGGGTGATTGGACGCGATCGCGCCGGGCACTCAGGCCGGCGTGGCGATGCCAAACCCGACCTGAGCCCGACTGAGCAAGGAGCACCAACACATGCCTATGGTACTGCTCAACTGCGATACGGACATTCCGGAGCGCGAGAAGCACGTCTACCTGAAGGCCGCCGGTGAGGACACGCGCGATTTCCTGCCGCTGGCGAACGCCTCCACCATCCCCGGCACGCTGTCCGAACGCGGCTGCGCCTTCTGCGGCGCCAAGCTGGTCATCGGCGGTGTGCTGAAGGACACCATCCAGATGATCCACGGCCCGATCGGCTGTGCGTACGACACCTGGCACACCAAGCGCTATCCCAGCGACGACGGGAAGCACTTCCAGATGAAATACGTCTGGTCGACCGACATGAAGGAAAGCCACATCGTCTTCGGCGGCGAGAAGCGGCTTGAGAAGGCGATGAACGAAGCCTTCGACGAGATGCCCGAGATCAAGCGCATGATCGTCTACACCACCTGCCCGACCGCGCTGATCGGCGACGACATCCCCGCCACCGTCAAGCGCGTGACCGACAAGCGCCCTGACGTCGATATCTTCGTCGTGGAGTGCCCGGGCTTCGCCGGCGTCAGCCAGTCGAAGGGCCACCACGTGCTCAACATCGGCTGGATCGACCACAAGGTCGGCACGCTGGAGCCGGAGATCAAAAGCAAGTACACGATGAATTTCATCGGTGACTATAACATCCAGGGCGACACCCAGTTGCTGCAGCAGTACTGGGACCGGCTCGGCATCCAGGTGATTTCGCACTTCACCGGCAACGCCAACTACGACGATCTGCGCGGCATGCACCGTGCCCAGCTCAATGTCGTCAACTGCGCGCGCTCGGCCGGCTACATCGCCAACGAGCTGAAGAAGCGCTACGGCATTCCTCGCCTCGACATCGATAGCTGGGGCTTCAACTACATGGCCGAAGGCATCCGCAAGGTGTGCGCCTTCTTCGGCATCGAGGAAAAGGGCGAGGAGCTGATCGCCGAAGAGTACACCAAGTGGAAGCCGAAGCTGGATTGGTACAAGGAGCGGCTGCAGGGCGCCAAGATGGCGATCTGGACCGGCGGTCCGCGGCTGTGGCACTGGACCAAGTCGGTCGAGGACGACCTCGGCGTGCGCGTGGTCGCGATGTCCTCCAAGTTCGGCCACGAGGAAGACTTCGAGAAGGTCATCGCCCGCGGCCAGGAAGGCACCTACTACATCGATGACGGCAACGAGCTCGAATTCTTCGAGATCATTGACCTGATCAAGCCGGACGTCATCTTCACCGGCCCGCGCGTGGGCGAACTGGTGAAGAAGCTGCACATCCCGTACGTCAACGGCCACGGCTACCACAACGGTCCGTACATGGGCTTCGAGGGCTTCGTGAACCTGGCCCGCGACATGTACAACGCCGTACACAACCCCCTGCTGTCGCTCGCCGCCGAAGACATCCGCGGCACCACCCAGGTTGCATTCAAGGAGGCCGCGGAATGAGCAGCAAAATCGACGCCCTGTTCAACTACGTGCAGGAGCGCTGCCTGTGGCAGTTCTTCTCCCGCACATGGGACCGGCAGGAGAACATCGACGGCATCCTGGCCACCGCGACCGACCTGCTCGCCGGCCAGGCACCGAAGCTCGATACGCCGATGGACCGGCTGTTCTACGCGGATGCCAAGATCATGGTGTCCGACCTCCGGGCGCGCCTGCCCTGGCTTAACGAGACGCCCCCCGCGGAGATCCGGGAGCTGATCGAAGGGCTGAAGGCACGGCTTGAGGAGATCGCGATTGCCGGCTCGAAGAACCGCGAGCTGAGCCACCACCTGTATTAACGGCCGAAGGCGGGCGCCGGTCACACCCGGCGTCGCTTACGCAAGCTGAGAGGCATTCCCGATGGGTTGCGAGATCACCAACAAAAAGCGTACTGGGGTCATAAACCCCATGTACGACTGCCAGCCGGCCGGTGCCCAGTTCGCGGGTATCGGCGTCAAGGACGCCATCCCGCTGGTGCATGGCGGCCAGGGCTGCAGCATGTTCGTTCGCCTGCTGTTCGCCCAGCACTTCAAGGAGAACTTCGACATCGCCTCGACCTCGCTGCACGAGGAATCGGCGGTGTTCGGCGGCAACGGCCGCATGCGGGAAGGCGTGATGGTGCTGGCGAAGCGCTATCCGCATCTGCGCGTGATTCCGATCATCACCACCTGCTCCACCGAGGTGATCGGCGACGACGTCGAGGGCACGATCAACGTGTGCCGCCAGGACCTGGCCGAGGCGTTCCCGGGCCGGGAGATTCACCTGGTGGCGGTGCACTCGCCGAGCTTCAAGAGCAGCCAGGTCGGCGGCTACAATGAATGCGTGAAGTCCCTGGTGAAGACGCTTGCCAAGGAGAAGACCACGCCGAACGGCAAGCTGAACGTGTTCACCGGCTGGGTGAACCCGGGCGACACCGTCCTGCTCAAGCACTATCTTGCTGAGATGGGCGTCGACGCCACGGTGCTGCTCGACATCGAGGATTTCGACTCGCCGATGCTGCCCGACAAGTCGATCAACACGCATGGCCGCACCACGGTCGAAGACTTGCAGGGCCTGCCGAACGCGCTCGGTTCGATCGCGCTGGCCCGCTACGAGGGCGCCGTGGCGGCCGAGCATCTCAGCAGCGAGTTTGGCGTGCCGAGCATCGTCAGCCCCACGCCATACGGCATCCGCAACACCGACGAGATGCTGCGCGCCATCTCCCGGCTGACTGGCAAGGAGATTCCGGAGTCCCTGGTGCATGAGCGCGGCGTTGCGCTGGATGCGCTGCAGGACCTGGCGCACATGTTCTTCGCCGACAAGAAGGTGGCGATCTACGGCCACCCCGATCTGGTGATCGGGCTGGCGGAGTTCTGCCTGGAGGTCGAGTTGAAGCCGGTGCTGCTGCTGCTCGGCGACGACAACTCCGCCTACAAGAAGGACGCCCGCCTGCTCGACCTGAAGAAGCGGGTCGATTGGGACATGGACATCGTCTGCAACGCCGATCTGTGGGAGCTGGAGCGGCGGATCGCGAACAAGGAGATCGAGCTTGACCTGATCATGGGTCACTCGAAGGGCCGCTACGTCGCGATCGACAACAACATCCCGATGGTGCGCGTTGGCTTTCCGACGTTTGACCGGGCCGGGCTGTACCGCCACCCGACCATCGGCTATCGCGGTGCGATGCTGCTGGGCGAGGCGATTGCAAACGCCATGTTCGCGCACATGGAATACACGAAGAACAAGGAGTGGTTGCTGAACACCTGGTGATGCCACGGGCGCGGTCGGGGCCGTTCGGTCCCGGCCGTGCCGCCATTCTTTTCCCAGTATTGTAAGGCGCGACGATGAACCTGCTGCCCGAACTGATTGCTGACGTCGCCGTTCGGTCGGCCACGCGCCTGTCCCTGCCGGAACATCGGCAGATCGAGTTGTTTACGCGCAAGAAGGCCCTGGCGATCAGTGCGGGCGAGGCCCGGTCGCCTGCGCTGGCCAGTATCGCCGGCGCCTGCACGGCGTTTCTGCTGCTGCAAGCCGCGGTCGAGGCGGACGACCCGGCGCATGAAGGCCGGACCACGTGGGACATCTACCGCGCCCTGCCGCGCAACAGCAGCGGCGACCGCGCGCTGGCCGAGATTTTCCGCATCCTGCGCGTCGTTCGCAAGGTGACGATCCACCGGCAAGGCCAGGTGGCGATCGAGGGCGGGCTGTTCCGCTGCTTCGGCGCGATCGACGGCACCGTGCTGGCGCTCGACATCTCGCAGGCTGGGCTCGGGTTGCTGGAATCGGCCGTCGCGTATTATCTGGATTCGCTGACCCAGCCGTACAGCGCTGCCTACGTGGAGGCGATCCTGCTGCGCTACTTCGCCGACATTATCGGCGAGATCAAGCGGTTCAGCGACGAGGGTCGCTCACTGTTCCAGTTCCGCGAGAAGCTGCGGATCAACCGCCACCTGCGGCTCGACTGCGACACCGTTCGTCCCCGCATCGCGGGCGATGTCTGCCAATTCGATCTCGGCGAGGCATTCCGCGACGCCGGCCGCTTCCCGATCGACTTCTTCGTGGTCATCCGCGACGTGCTGCACATCATCCCGATCGAGGCGCTGACGGACGGGACCATCGCGGTCGCGGACCTTCCCCTTTGGCGGGCGCGCGGCACCGACGGCGCGTCACTTCCCGCGCAGTTCCGCATGCGGTTCGCGCACGAAATCATGCCCACTGACATTCCGATGACCTGAAACGCGGCAACACCCACATCCAGCAGGAGCGTTCGATGCAAGCAGGCAGCCACCTCCGGGTCGCGCTGACCACCAACAGCCTGGTCCATGTCGATGCCGGCTTCGCCGATGCGCGCCAGGTCGTGTTCTACAACGTGACGCGCGAGGGTGCGACGTTCGTGGACGTCATGCCGTTCGGCGGCGCGCTGCGAAAGCTCCCCGAAACGAAGCCTGGCGACACGAAGCCGGGCGCCGTGAAGCCGGGCTTTGGCAAGAACGGCGGCGCTTGCATGATGGCCGAGGACCTCGCGTCGGATGCGGCCTCGGGCGACCTGCTGTCGTCGCGCGTCCAGGTGCTGGCTGGATGTTCCATCCTGATCACGCGCGGGCTGAGCGACTTGGCCGCCGTACGCCTGCAGGATGTTGACGTGTTCCCGGTGAAGACCGAGCGGTCGCACGAGATCGATTCGGTGCTCGACCGCCTGCAGCTCATGCTGAACGGACGTCCCGCACTGTGGCTGCGCCGGGTGCTGCGCGACGCGCACGGACGTTTGGTTCCGCTTGAAGAACAGGGACTCTGACAAAATCGGCCGAACAGGAGGGTGCCATGTTGGCGGTGAAGCGTGATCGGTTCGGAACGGATGATACGGCTGGTCCCAGGCCGCATGCGATGGAGCTGGATGGCGTCACTGTCTGTCTTGGAGGCCGGACCGTGCTACGCGACGTGTCGCTTGGGATACAGGCCGGGGCGATCACCGCCGTGGTCGGCCGCTCTGGTGCCGGTAAGACCACGCTGATCCGCACGCTGAACGGGTTGGTTGCGCCGTCCGCCGGCACCATCCACGCTGAAGGATCTGAGGCGCTCGCCGGGCCGGCGGCGTGGCGCGTGCATCGCCGGCGCATCGCCACGGTGTTCCAGAACCACGCCCTGATCGACCGCCTTTCGGCGATGGACAACGTGCTGCTCGGCCTTGCCGACCGGCGCCATCCGCTCTCGCTGCTGCCCTGGTCGAAGGCGCTGCGGCACCGCGCCGTCACAGCGCTTGAGTCGGTCGGCATGGTTGCACGTGCAACGGCCCCGGTCGCGCAACTGTCGGGCGGGGAGCGCCAGCGCGTCGGCCTGGCCCGCGCGTTGGTGCGCGCGCCCGCGCTGCTGCTGGCGGACGAGCCGTTCGCCTCCGTCGATCCCACGCTCGTCGGCCAGCTCAGCCGCGACTTCCGCGATGCCGTCAGCGGATATGGGCTGACCGTCGTTATTGTTCTCCACCAGCTCGAGACCGCGCTCGCGATCGCCGACCGGATCATCGGCCTGTCCGATGGACGCGTCGCGTTCGAGGGCACGCCCGCCGCGTTCGACAGCGCCGCGCGCGGGCGAGTCTTCCATAACCTTCGTGCGCTGACGACTTCCCGAAAGGACTAGCTGATGGCTTCTCTCTCGCGCCGTGCGGCCCTGACCGGAGCGCTCGCGCTCGCCGCCGGTGGTGCGCGTGCCGCCGACCGTCCCGGCAAGCTGGTGATCGGCCTGCTGCCCACTGAATCCGCTCCGACCGTGATCCGTCTGAACGAGCCCCTTCGTGCCTATCTGGAGAAGCGGCTGGAACTGCCCGTCGAGCTCATCGTCGGCGCCAACTATGCTGCCACCAGCGAGGCGCTGCGGTTCGGCCGTCTCGATGTGGCCTATCTGGGGCCGGTGACCTACATCCTGCAAAGCCGGCGAGCCAAGCTGCTGCCGTTCGCGCGGCCGTCGCACGCCGTGGTCGGACCGACCTTCCAGGCGGCGGTGATCGTGCCGGCCAGCAGCCCAGCGCAGACGCTTGCCGATCTGCGCGGTAAGGAGATTGCGTTCGGCGATCCCGCTTCGACCTCCGGCACCTGGGTGCCGCGCTACCAGCTTCTGGAAGCCGGGCTGGTCGCCGGGCGCGACTACACGCTGCGCGTACTCGGCGCGCACGACGCCGTCGCGCTGGCGGTCGCCAACGGGCGTGCCGATGCCGGCGGTTTGTCGTTGCCGATCTACCAGCGGCTGATCCGCGAGGGCAAGATCGACGGAGCCAAGGTACGCGTTCTGGCCGAATCCCCCGCCATCCCGGAATATATGTTCACCTTCCGCGAAGGGCTGGACCCGGCGTTCCGGGAGGACGTCCGCAAGGCCTTCGTCAGCATCACCGATCCGGCCGTCCTGCAGTTGTTCAGGGCCGAGGCGTTCATCGCCGCCACGGATTCCGATGTTGACCGCGTGCGGACCTGGATCGAAGCGATCCGCAAGGAAAGCCCCGACGCCGTCCCGGCGCCATGAGCCTGGGCGCCAGCCCGGCCGTGTTGCCTGATGCGATGGCGGCCGTCCTCGCGGACGGCCGCCGCAAGTCGCTGCAGGGCTACGGCGTCTGCGCGATCGTGTTGGTGGTTATCGTTGCGGCCTTCACCTACGCGGGTGCTTTCAACGTTGCGCGGTATTTGGATGCCGTTCCAACCATCGTGACGCTGCTTGGCGACTCGCTGCCGCCAGACTTCAGCAGGTGGCAGAGCTGGGGCACGCCACTCGCCGAGACGCTGGCAACCAGCATCTGCGGCACGGTCCTGGCTGCCGCCGTCGCGGCCCCGCTTGGTGCGCTGGCCGCCCGCAACACGGGCTTCGGTCCGGTTGTCCCGTTGGTGCGCATGGTGTTGAACGCGCTTCGCTCGATCCCAGACCTGGTCTGGGGAGTCCTGTTCGTGGCTGCTGTCGGGTTCGGGCCGCTACCAGGCGTTCTCGCGTTGGCCTGCCATTCGGCCGGCATGCTCGGCAAGTTCTACGCCGAGATCATCGAGCACATCGACCTCGCGCCAGGCGAGGCGTTGCGCAGTCATGGCGTGTCACGGCTGGCCGTGCTACGCTTTTGCGTCCTGCCGCAGATCCTGCCGCGCGTGATCGACGTGACGCTGTACCGCTGGGAACACAATGTCCGCGCTGCGACCGTGCTGGGCATCATCGGCGCCGGAGGCATCGGGCTGCAGCTCATCACCGCTTTCCACTTGTTCGAGTATCGCGAGGCGGTGGCGCTGATCCTGGTGCTGCTGGGTCTGGTCACCGCGATCAACCTGGTGGGCGACTGGCTGCGCGGGCGGTTTCTGGCGCGCGCTTGAGGCCAAAAGCAGGTGGTGATACCGGCTGGATTTTGCTACGTTGGCACGCATTTTGCTCGGGCCGCTGTCAGAGTGTCTTCCGATACGGCCGACCGGCTGGCGGCCGCGCGCAGCAACGGGACCGAACGCATGGAGATGACTCTTGTGATGGAGCCGCCGGCAGGCTTCGCCGCGGTCGCCTACGACGAGACTCTGGACGTGGACGCTATCTTCGCCGAGGCGGTAGCGATCCTGCGTCGTCAGGGCGTGGTGATCGCCGGCCTGCTGCAGCGCTTCGGCGAAAAGCTGCCGAACGGCAAACGCAGCATGTGGCTCGACAACATCGCGACCGGGGCGGCGATCCGGCTGGACCGGCCGGATGCTCCCGATGCAGCGGCGTGCGTGCTGGACCCCGACGCACTGGCACGTGCTTCTTGCGTGCTGCGCCGCGCGGTTGCAATCGGGCCGGAGTTGATCGTGGTGAACCGGTTCGGCCAGGCGGAAGCCGACGGACGCGGCACCCGCACCGCGATCACCGAGGCCGTGCACTCCGGTTCGCTGGTGCTGACCGCGGTTCGCTACAACCTGCTGCTGGATCTGGAGGGGTTCCTGGGGAATCCGCCACACCTGCTGCTGCCGTCAGCGGCGGCGATCGTGTCGTGGGTGCAGGATCACCGGCAGGGTTTCCAGCTGGATCGCGCGCCCGACGCCGGCTTGCGGTGTGCACCGGCCGAAGCGTAGAGCGCAAGCGGGATAAGCGATAGCTCGTCCGCCCTACCTCAGCATGTCCGCGCCGGCATCGAGATCCGGCTCACCTGCCTTCCTGTCTCCCGTGCGGACCGAGCGATGAAGTGGTCGGCACGCGTCATCACGTCGCTGCCGCGATCGCGCAGCGGCGGGATGGTGATCGGGAAGACGTGCAGCCGATAATACAGGTCTTCACGAGACGGGCCCTTTCCACCATCTCCGGCAGATGGCGGTTGGTGGCAGGGATGATCCGCAAACCTACACCGGCGGAGTCCCATATATGCAGCCAACTCCGCGGCGGATTGCTAGTCAGATAGCACCAAGATGTACGAAACCGGTTCCGGATGTTCCGCTGCGTGCGAATCGCGCTCCGCCAACACGCGGCGTTGGCGGAACACCGCGATCCGCGCGCTGTGGCACGATGCTTGCGATATCCGGCGCGAAGCCGAGGAGAGTGGCATGAGACCGGACGAGATCGCGGCGCTGCGTCATGAGCCCACTTGCTCGCACAACGAAGGCCCCAAGGCCGGCTGTGCACGGCCGCAGCCTGGCGCCACCCAGGGCGGCTGCTGCTTCGACGGTGCGCGCAACGCGCTGCTGCCGATCGCCGACGTCGCGCACATCGTGCACGGCCCGATCGGCTGTGCCGGCAGTTCGTGGGACGGCCGTGGCTCGCGGTCCAGCGGCGCCACGCTCTACCGGGTCGGCATGACGACCGATCTGTCGGAAATGGACGTGATCATGGGGCGCGGCGAGAAGCGGCTGTTCCATGCGATCAAGCAGGCGATCGACACCTATAAGCCAGCCGCCGTGTTCGTCTACGCGACCTGCGTCCCCGCGCTGAACGGGGACGATTTCGGGGCGGTGGCGAAGGCGGCGCAGGCGCGCTGGGGCGTGCCGGTGGTGCCGATCGATAGCGCCGGTTTCTACGGCAACAAGAATCTCGGCAACCGCGTCGCCGGCGACGCCATGCTGCGCCACGTCATCGGCACGCGCGAGCCAGATCCGGTGCCGGAAGCCGCGATGCGCCCCGGCATCATCACACACGATGTCAACCTGATCGGCGAGTGGAACATCGGCGGCGAGTTCTGGAACGTGGCGCCGATGTTCGACGAACTCGGCCTGCGCGTGCTCTGCACGTTCACCGGCGACGCGCGCTATCGCGAGGTGCAGACCATGCATCGCGCGGAGGCCAACATCCTTGTCTGCTCAAAGGCCATGATCAAAGTCGCCCGCGCGCTGCAAGACAACCACGGCACCCCGTTCTTCGAAGGCAGCTTCTACGGCGCCGCCGCCACGTCGCAGGCGCTGCGAGGCTTTGCCGAACTGCTGGGAGACCCCGACCTGACCCGCCGCACCGAAGCCGTCATTGCACGCGAGGAAGCGGCGACCGAGGCCGCGCTGGCCCCGCTGCGTCCGTTGCTGCAAGGCAGGCGCGTGCTGATCTTCGCCGGCGGCTACAAGTCGTGGTCGCTGGTCTCCGCCATGCAGGATCTCGGCATGAACGTGGTCGCGACCGGCACGGAAAAATCCACCGAGGAGGACAAGGCGCGGATTCGGGCCCTGATGGGTCCGGACGCCCGCATGATCGAGGACAACGACCAGACCGCGCTGCTGCGGACCTTTCACGAGCAGCAGGCCGACATCATGATCGCCGGCGACCGCTACATCTATCCCACGCTCAAGGCACGGCTGCCGTTCCTCGATGTCGATCACGTGCGCAGCATCGGCTATGCGGGCTACACTGGAGCAGTCGAGCTGGCGCGCAACCTGGCCGTCACCTTGCACAGCCCGGTCTGGCGTCACGCAAGGACGCCGCCGTCCTGGACAAGGCAAGCGGCGTAAGACGATGGCCGAAATCGTTCTGTCCGGCAAACCTCTCGCGGTCAGCCCGCTGAAGGTCAGCCAGCCCGTTGGCGCATCGCTCGCGTTCCTCGGCCTCGCGCGGGCGATGCCGCTGGAACATGGGGCGCGCGGCTGCACCTCTTTCAACAAGCTATTCTTCATGCGCCACTTCCAGGAGCCGATCGCGCTGCAGACCACGGCGATGGACGAGGTCGCCACGGTGATCGGCGCCGACGGCAATGTGGTGGAGGCGCTGCGCACGATCGCCGAGCGGAATGCTCCCGACGTCATCGGCCTGCTCACCACGGCGCTGTCGGAGACCCAGGGTGCGGACATCCCGCGCACCATCCACTCGTTTCGCGAAAGCTGCCCCGAGCATGACGGCATCGCCATCGTCCCGGTGAGCGCGAGCGACACGCTGGGCTGTCTGGAGACCGGGTTCGCCGCGGCGGTCGAGGCGATCATCGCCGCGCTGGTTCCCGAAACGCGCTCCGCCGTGCGCCGGCCGCGCCAGGTGAACGTGCTCGCGCCTTCCATGCTCAGCCCGGCGGATATCGAGGCGATCAAAGAATGGGTGGAGGCGTTCAGCCTGCACCCCATCGTTCTGCCCGACATCGGCGACTCGCTTGATGGCCACATGATCGAGGAGGGTTTTTCCACCGTCACCTATGGCGGCACGTCGCGCGCCAACATTGCCGCCATGGGCGAATCAATCGCCACGCTGGTGATCGGCCCGTCGCTGCACCGAGCCGCCGATCTGCTGCGCGATCGCACCGGCGTGCCCGACTATCGCTTTGCCAGCATCAGCGGCGTGGAAGGCTGCGACGCCTTTACCACCACGCTGAGCGAGATCGCGCGCCGGCCGGTACCGGCCCGATTGGACCGGCAGCGGGCGCAGCTCATCGATGCAATGGTGGACTGCCACTTCCAGTTGGGCGGTGCACGCATTGCGGTCGCCGCGGATGCCGATCTGCTGGAGGCGACGATTCGCTTTCTCCTCGGCACGGGTGCGCAGGTGGTGGCGTCGGTCGCCGCGGCACGCACCCGTGGGCTGGCCGATCTGCCGGTGGACCGCGTCGTGGTGGGGGACCTTGAAGACGTGGAGACCCTGGCGCGCGAAGCCGGCGCCGAGCTGCTGATCGCCAATTCCCACGGCGCCGACGTGGCCGCGCGGCTGGGTGTGCCGCTGCTGCGCGCCGGCTTCCCGCTGAGTGACATCTATGGCGGCCATGCGCGGTGCCTGGTGGGCTATCGCGGCAGCCGCCAGATGCTGTTCGACATCGCCAACCTGCTTGCCGCCCGGCAGCGTGCGGTCGCTCCGTACCGCTCGCTCTACTGGCAGGGCACGCCGCGCGACCTTGAGGTCGTTGCGACAGTGCCAGCCACTCTGACGGCGCATTGAGCCGAAAGGACGCACATGCTCAGAATCGCCTTCGCCTCGACCGACCGCGCCCATGTCGATATGCATTTCGGCGCGGCGGAACGTTTCATCGTTTATGAGGTGTCGCCGGGACAGGCCGATCTTGTCGGCATCGGCGAGTTCGTCAAGGCCGAGCAGATTGGCGCCGAGGGCCGCGCGAAGATTTTCGGCACCGTCGAGGACAAGGTCGCCGTCAAGCTGGAGTTCCTCGCCGGCTGTGCCGCGGTGTACGCCGCCTCGATCGGCACCTCGTCGATCCGGCGTCTGATGGCCGCGCAGATCCAGCCGGTGATCGTGGACAACGGACACGACATCGAGGACCTGCTGAACGAGGTGAGCCTGGCGTTGGTGCACACCGGAGGTCTTGCCTGGGTGGACCGGGCGAAGGCTCGCGCGCGTTCGCCCGACCGGTTCGAGGCCATGGCGCGCGAAGCCTGGCGGCCCCACCACGACGCGCTCCCGCGCGAGAGCCGGACGCTCATCACCTCCATCGATGACCTGGATTGAGCGATTGGAGTCCCATCCCGCAGCGGTCCCCGCCCCGGCCGAGCCTGAGGCCAGCGCCGAAGCGTGGCAGATCGCGTCCGAGGTGATCGCCGCGATGCGCCCCATGGTCCAGGCGGACGGCGGCGACATGGAGTTGGTCGAGATCAGAGGCGATCGCGTCTTCGTCAGGCTGACCGGGGCCTGTGTCGGCTGCGGCATGGCCGGCCACACGCTGGGCGCAGTGCGCCGCCGGCTGATGCAGGCGCTCGACGCCCCGGTCCGAGTGGTGCCCGCGCCGGTCTGACTCAAGTTGGACAGTGACTATACTTGCGGTTAGTGGCCCTGGCCTACCGGGAATTATGGCGGGTGGAAGCGATCTTCCGGACGGCAAAATCCATCCTCGAAACAAGGCCGATCTTCCATCAATCCGCCGCCGCGATCGCCGGGCACCTGTTCTGCTCGTTCCCCGCACGGCTGTTGCGCACGGAACTCGATGAACGGCTGACAACGGCCGGGCTCATTGGCGGGCCGCCCGGTAACCATGGGGGGGGAGCCGGCGCGCAGGCTCTATTTGGCGAACACCTGCTGCAGCCGGATCTCGTCGACCCGTCCCGGCTGACGGCGCAGCAGTTCATCGACCATTTTACGCTCGTTCAGGGCAAGACGGGGGGCCATCAGCGCTGCCTCCCGGCGGCCGGCAAGCGGGCATTGGCCGGCGGCTGCGTGGCAGCGGATGCGGGAGGGCGGCCCGCGTCGGCGGCCGGCGGCGTGCCGGGGACGTATTGCTGGTCGCGGATCTTGTCTTCGTAGTCTTGCACTGTGTTCTCCAGCTCCACCTTGCGCAGTCCCAGCACCGGCTCGTAGCTGCCGAGCACCAGCGCACGGAATCCCCGCGTCTGATACAAATGAAGGATGTCCTGCGCCACGGCAATCAACCTGGTATTTGCGGTCTTGCAGGTGCCGAGCTGGCTGTCGGCGGCGGCGAGCCGCCGGGCGAGATCCTGCCGCTCGGCCTCCTTGCCGCGTGCCACCTGAGCGGCCTCGCCATAGGCCGTTTGCCACTTCTGCAAGCCCGTCTGCAACGCGCCGTTCTCGCTGCGCAGCGCGCCGGCGGACTGGCGGAGCGTCGCCAGCTCCTGCTCCGCGGCGCCGCGGGCCTGTGCCGCGGCTTCCAGCTCGGGCAGCCTGGCGGTGATCGCGTCAAGCTGCTGCTGCAGTTGGTCGCGCTGGTGCTGGGCTTGCTCCAGGCTGGCTTGCAGCGACGCCTGGCTGTCCTGCAGCGCGCGCAACTCCGTCGTGGTCCGGCGCAGCATTTCTCGAAGCCGTTCGTCCGGCCCGCCGCTCTGGGCGTGCGCGGTCGCGGACACCAGCAGCAGCAACGCGAAGCCGCTCCAGCGTGCCAGTCCGACCATGCTCAGAACCTGACGTTGAGATCGAGTTGCACGACGTCCACCGCATACGGTGCGCCGACGATCTGATTCGCACTCATGTATCGCAGCGCCAGCCAGGTGTTGCGGGCAATACCGAGGGCTCCGGTCACGATGTAGCCCTTGGCGTTGGTGCCGCCGAGGTGGAAATCCGGGTCCGCCAGACCCGCCACCGCGGCATCGCTCTCCAGATACTCGTACGCGAAGGAAGCGTTCCAATCCCAGCGCTGCGCGATGTTCGGCGTGCCGACGATCACCCGCGCCAGGTAGCCGTTGTTGCCGCCCTGAAAGCCACCGCTGGACGAGAGATTGTTGACCGGTCCCTTGGCGGAGATGGACGAACCTTTGAAGTTCAGGTTGCGGATATAATCGCCCTCAAGCGCGATCCTGAACGGTCGGAACGTATCGATGTCCAGCTCTCCGTGCAGGTCCAGGATGCCGAAATTCGACGCCAGACCAAAATACTGCGGCTGAGGTCCGGTGGGATTGTTCGGGTTCGGCACCAGGTCGCGGATCGGGAACATGGTGTTGCCGTACTGCGTGAACAGCGGCCTTGTGTTGTCGGTGTCGCAGGTGTCGCTGCTGTAGATCAGCGTGCAGGGGGTCGATCGCTTGCCGGTGATGTTGGCAAAACTGAAGAAGCCGGCAGCGGCCTTCGCCGATACGTCCTCAGAAAAACGCAACTCGGTGCCGCCCTGCACGGCGTACAGCCATTTGTTGGCGCTGTTGATCTTCGGCGCACCGGTGCTCTGGAAGTTGAAATCGGTGTTGTAGACCGGAAAGATGCCGCCAATCAGGAACGGCTTCCAGTGCTTGCCGATCGTCGGCGTAACCTGCGCGGCGATGCCGTCGAAGTTCAGGTCATCGTAGAACAGCAGCCGGCTGGTCCAGAACGGGTTTGACTCGCGGCCGGCATAGGTGGTCAGCCAGTCGGTCGGCGCCACCTTGATATAGGCCTCGTCGAGCCAGATCGCGTATTTGGCGAATGTGCCGTTTTGGCCGAGCGTCTGGTTGGCGGTGACCGGGCTGTTGTCATTCCCGGTGGCAATACGGATCACCGAGCTTACGCCATCGTCGATTTTCGCCTCCACGCCCAGCCGCGCGCGCAGGCGCGGCCGCCAGCGGTCGGCCGTGGTGTCGAGCAGCGGCGGCAGGCCGCTCTGTCCGGTGACATCGAAGCCTGGCCCGGTGTTGATCGCCTGGAAATCCGGCACGTACGGGTTGTTGCCGGACGGGAACAGGTCGCCTTCGCCGCGGACACGCACGTCGCCGAACACCCGGATGCGCTGCGTCCATTCCGGCGTCTGGTTCGGTTCCGCCCAACCTTCGGCTTTGGCCTGCCGCATGACCTGCGCCCGGACCTCGTCGGCGATCTGCTGACGCACGGGGGCCGGAATGTAGGGGACCCGGACGGTGCCCGGCGGCACGCTGTCCGCCGGCGCTGAGGCCGTGCCGGTTGCTGCCGCCGTCCCGGTCGCCGCGTCGGTCGTTGCTGCGCCGGTTCCCGCCGCGGCAGGCGCGGTTGGCTTGCCAGACTTCCGCGCCGCGGCCCTCGATGGAGGTTGGCCTGTCGCCGTGCGGGATTCCTGCTGCGCCTGCTGCAGCAGCGCGCCGGCCTGGTCGTGCGTCAGAACACCCTTCTGCACCAGCAGATCGATCAGTTTCTCCGTCACGCTGGAGGCGCCCTGGTCCGCGACAGCCGGCGGCGCTGCTACGGCGAGCAGCAGGGAGGCGGCGCAGACGGTGCGCCGGAGGTGGTTTGCAAAGCTGGTCGTCATTATTCCTGATCCGTGATGTCAGCCCGGCTCGGCGCCGATCCGCAGGTTGATCGGCTGTGGCATGCCCACGGGGGGCGCCTCGCCGAAGGACAGGCCTGACAGCAGGCCGGTGATGGCGCTGTCCACGGCCGGATCGCCGGACGACGACGCAATTTGTGCGCGCGTCACCTGGCCGGAAGCACCGAGCCACAGCCGCACCGAGATGTGGTAGCGGCCGTAGCGCGTCTTATCCTCTCGCCGCAGCGCGCCCTGCACCTGGGACTGGACCAGCCCGGCGTAACGCCCGAAATGATTGCCGCCCTCGCCGCCGCCTCCGCCGATGACGTTGCCCTCGCCGTTACCGACAGCGAGCCCGTAGGGGTTGTTGCCCGGGCCAGCCTCGGCGGTCAGTGGCGTGGCAGGCGGCGTCTTCGGTGCGGGCTTGTCCTGCGGTTTCATCTGCTGCTGTTGCGGCTTCACCTCCTGGAACTTCGGCGGCTCCATGGGTTTCGGCTCAGGCGGCTTCGGCGGCGGCGGCGGTGGGGGTGACGGCGGCAGCACCACGCGGGTGATCATGGTGACGGCCTGGCGATGCGGCGTGGATTGCGCGTGGAACAGCATGAACGCGATCGCCCCGACGACTCCGAGGCAGAGCGCGGCCACGCCCGCGCTGCGCAGCCAGCTTGTGCGGCGGGGCTCGTCGTCCTTATCGAATTCCCCGAACATCGCGCGCCGGACTCAGGACCCGACGATGCGCTGCGTGGCGAGGCCAAGCGACGTTATGCCCACCCGTCCGCAAATGTCGAGCACACCCATGATCTTTTCGTACTGCACCGCGCGATCGCCTTTCAGGATCACCGGCAGGTCCGGGGTGATCGCCTTGAAGTCGCGCAGCTTGTGCTCCAGCTCGGTGAGGGACACCGGCACGGCATCGAGGAACACCTGTCCCGAATTGGAAACCCCGATCACCTTGGTTTTCGGCACCGACAGACTCTGCGCATTGGACGCCTTCGGCAGATCCACCTTCACCCCCTGGACCGCCGCCGTCGTCATGATGATAAAGATGACAAGCAGCACGTATGCGAGGTCGAGCATCGGCGTGATGTTGATCTCGTCGTATGGCTTGTCGGTCGCCTGGATCTGCATCACTCGGCCGCCATCGTTGGCTCGTCGGCGAACACCGGCACGGGGCCGTGCGCGCCGTCGGCCATGCGCGCGATCAATTCGTCGGCGAACACCTGCATCTGCTGCGTGATGTCGCGGATTCGGGTGACGAAATAGTTGTAGCCGAACAGAGCAGGAATCGCGACCGCGAGTCCCGCGACGGTCGCGAGCAACGCGGCGGCGATGCCCGGCGCGATGGCGTTGATGGTCACGTCGCCGGCGGCAGCGACCGCGGCGAACGTAATCATCACGCCGAAGACGGTGCCGAGCAGGCCGAGGAACGGTCCACCGCTGATCGCAATGGTCAGCAGCACGAGCAGACTGTTGAGCCGCTGTGTCTCGTGGATCAGCCCGGCATCCAGCGCGGCCCGGATCACCGCGAGGGCCTGCGGCGAGAACAGGCCATCCGGCGGCAGCTCCCCGCCGCGCAGCCGCTCCGCGCGTTCGCGGGAGGCCAGCGCGTAGACCCGATACAACGGTGACCGGCGCGTCATCGCGCCGCTTTCGGCGACGATGTCGGGAAAGCCGCTCTGCTTCGCCGCGGCGCGGAACTGCTGACGGAAGGCCCGGTTGGCGCCGGCGACGCGGCTGACATACACCGCCTTGCGGATCATCACGAACCAACTGATCGCCGCCATCACGCCGAGCAGCCCGATGATGACCCATGCGTCGGGCGTGACCGAACGGACGATGATGCCAAAATAGCCGCTGCCGAATGCCGAACTTTGCTCGCCGACGTCGAAGCCGATCAGGTTGGCCTGCGGTCCCTCGGCGTGCACCGCGACCTGCAGCGCACCAAGCGGGCGGGCGCCCTTGCCAATTTCGAATTCGTCGATCAACCCGGCAAAGCCGGGCGTCGGGACGGAGGCCGCCGCGGGCTCGGGCGGGGTTGCGCCCGCTGCCGGCACGGACGACGAAGCGGGCGCCGGCGGGCGCGATGCCGCGGGCGCCGTTACCGCAGGCGCGGCAGTCGGCGACGAGATCGAAGGCGCCAGCGCCGTGCCCAGCGTGGCCTGGCCGTTCATCGCCGGCAGCGAGGCTGCAAGCTGGCCGCGCGGCTGCCCGTCCACGTACACGACGACCTTGTCGGTCGCCTCGATGGCGATGTGGTGCCAGCCCTCGCCGACGGCTGCGCCGGGCGATGTGCGGACCGTGCCAGTTGCGGTCTCGACGTCGGCGTAGGCGACGCCTTTGTCGAGCCCGATGGTCAGCGCGTTCGGGCCATCGCGCAGCGCGTAGAGCACGCCGGTGGGCGTCGTCTCGGTCGCCCGCGCCCAGAGCGAGAAGGTCATTGCCTGGCCGGCAGCGACCGGCAGCGACGCGCTCGCCGGAATGCGGATCGGCGTGTTGCCGTCCAGCCTGACGCCGTAGCCAATCATCCCGCCATCGTCGCGCTTGCCCGCGGTGAGCGCGTTGTTGCCGTAGCCGGTGGCATCGCGCGGCAGGCCGTTGTCGTCGGCGAAATGGTACACCAGCAGGCGGTCGGCGTCATAGGTGGCGTGCGAATCGCTGGCGCTCGGCGCGGTCTTGTTGCCCGCATACACGTAGAATGTTGTTGCGGCGCCCGGTGCAAGGTCGGGGACATCGACCCAGATCAGCCCGACCTGGTCGATCAGCCCGTCGAATTTCTCGATGTGGAACTTCAACGGCGTGCGGTCGTCGCCGGCCACGAACCGCAGGTCCGCGCCGTCTTCCCTGACGACCGAGAAATCGAAGTTGCCGGCGTGCAAGCGCACCAGGACCTGCGTGCGGCCGATCGGCTCGGTGATGTTGGCACCTTTCGGCCCGGCATCCGCGGTGATCCGCATCCGGTATGACCAGTCGCCGTTCCACCAGGCGACGGCATCACGCGCAAACAGAGGTTGCAGCAGCAGCGTTATCAGCAGCAACAAGAGAAGGGCGCGGGCGCGCGGCATAAGTCAGAAACTCCCGAACAGACGGAACAGCACGCGGTTGGTGCCGCCTTTGGTGGAAGGCCCATTGTACAGCGTCACCGCGTCCTGCACCTCGCCGTTAACGTGCTCGAACATGCGCATCCGCAACCCGCCGCCGACGCTGCCCAGCGTGTAGCCGCTGCGCTGCTCCGGCAGCGGCTGGTTGATCGTGGCGCTGCCCACGTCACCGAAGACATGCAGACGCAGATCGTTCACCGGGGCACCGATTCGGCCCGCGAGAGAGGGGCTGCGCAGTTCCGCCTGCAGCGCACCGCCGTAGTCGCCGAGCCACTCGCTTTCCAGATATCCCCGCACGGTGTCGACCCCGCCAAGACCGAACTGCTCGTAGGGGACCAGCGGAACGACCGAGGCCTGGCCCTGGGCGCGCACGTAGATCTGGACGTCATGCGGCAGCGTCTGCAGATGCCAGAGCAGCCCGCGGACATAGGCGAAACTTGGGCTCGCGCCGTAGCGGTTGGCATCGAACACGGCGGTGTCGCTGCCGAGGCTGCCCGCATCCACAACCAGCGTTGCGGTCAGGTCGGTTTGCGTGTGCTCGCTGCTCCAATCGCCCTGATAGCTGGCGGCGAACGGGTAATAGGTGATCGGTGTGTTGCTGGACTGGCCGGTGAGGCTCACCCCCTGGATGAAATGCTTGTAGTCGAATCCCAGGCTGAGCGTCTGCACGAAGCCGGCCTCTGCGGTCAGCGGCACCAGCAGGCGGATACCGGCGATCTCGCCCTTGCCGATCACATTGGTGGTGCCGACGGTGGTGACGTTGCTGTTCGACTTCAGGAACGAGCCGAGCAGCGACAGCCGGCTGTCCGGGACGTGGAACAGGTAGGATGCCGAGCCGACCGTCACGTCCGACGGGTTCTGCGGCGCCACCTGGAAATACAGGCTGGCGCTGTCACCGCGCTGCCATAAGTTATCGTACGAAAGCGAGCCCGACAGGCGCAGCGGCGTGGTGTCCGGACTCTGCCGGTTGTTGAGTTCCAGCGATCCGTGCAGCGGCAGGCTGTCGTTGACCTGCAGGTCAACGTCCACCGTGTCGGGTGCGCGGCCGGCCTTCAGCACTGGCGTCACGCTGCGGTCCGGCAGTTGGTTCAGCGCGATGATGTCGCGCTTGACGTCGTTGATGTTCGGCACCGCACCCTCGGCGAGCGAAGGGGCACCGTTCTTGATATCAGACAACGCATAGTAGCGCGATCCGGTGACGCGCAACCTGCCGACCTTGCGTTCGGTCACTTTCAGCACGATGACGCCGCTGTCGATGCTTTGGCGCGGGATCTCGGCCGAGACGGTGGGATAGCCCTTGCTGGTGTAGAGCGCATCCAGCGCGGCGCGTGCGCGTTCGACGTCGGCCCGCGTCTTGCCTGGCCCGAGGAACTCGTAGACCGTTGATTCGATCTGATCCGCCGGCAGCAGGGTGTTTCCCTCGACGCGAAACTCGTCGATGTCAAAATGCTGGTCCGCTGCACGCGCATGTACCGCCAGCAGACCGAACAGCAGCACGGCAACAGCCAGCGGGAGACGCGGGCGAAGTGCATACGGCATGGATCACGCGCGCGACGCGATGCGCGGGGCCGCGTCCGGCGCGCGGCGCGCGTGGGGCGTTGCGTGGTCCAGGTCCATCCAGGCGAGCCTCATGCGTTCAGGCGTGGCGCCATGTGTGACGGCGCCGCGTTGCGGCCATGTTGCATAACCGGACGCTGCCGGATGTGGAATTTTCGTGTCAAAGCCATCGCGGCGGTCGGTCGGTTGCCCGCGCCGCACGGCAGGAAGACAAGGCGCCGCTGCGGATAGACGGTTCCCCGGTCCCGTACGCCGCACCCGACGCCGCCGTAGCTTAACATTGATATCAAGTTAATGCCGTTGCGCTGCCGGTCCGGCCCGGTTATCAGTGACGCCTGTGGCATGCAGTCGCGATGCAGGACGACAAGCTGGGGCACCGGACCACGCGGAACCGATGACAACGAGATGGCGTCTATCGACGACGGTTGCTTCGCCGTCGAGCTGATATGCTTTCGAAATCAGCCTCCCGTGTCAACCGCTTTCATATTGTCGTGCAACTGCAACGCAAGGTTAACTTGCCATAACAACGCAACCAAATCTATCGTAACATGGCTTTTTTCTTGTCTCCAAACTTCGGGGTGTTGCCATGTCAAGCCAAACACTAAGCAGTATTCGGTCGTATCTGGTCGGAAAGACCTTCGACGCGAGTGAGATCGCCGCACTGTCGAACGGAACCTATCCAGGCACGTTGACATTCGATCTGCAGAACGACTACTTTGGCTCGACTCTATACTCGGTTGATCAGGGCTACTTGCCAAATGATCCGAACTACGTCGTTGCCTGGACAATCTCCGCCGGCTCTACGAGCACGTCGATCAAGATTACACAATTGAATGGTAACGGTACAACAAGCACGGCCTCGGCGGATATTGTCGGGTTCAATGGCTCACAAATCTTGCTGCAGTCAGGGGTGGGCAGCTACAATATTCTTTCGCTCGCTCCGCTCACCAACACGCTGGACGCCGACTGGAACAATGGCGTCGATTACACGCTGAGTTACGCTACCACGGGAAGTTTTGATACAACTGCCGTGCCCCAGGCGACTGTGGGTGAGGTGGTTGGCCAGCTAGCCGGTCTTAAGATTCCCGAACTTCTTTACGCCAATAGTGTCTATACAGGGTATGTCGCCAGCGCGACGGTCAGCGTCTCAAACGGCGTCTACACGGCCACCGCGGAATCTGTTGACTACAAAGGTACCAGGGGCAACCCTCACGTAGATGTGGCGTTGACGCTGACCGATGCGAGCGGCAACCCCTTGACCAACACCCAGGTTGCGAATGGCAATATCTATGTTCACATTGACCAGGCAACCGGACACACTCCATACGCAGTATGGTCGGTCCTGGGGTGGCAGAATAACCTGCCAACCGGCGGCTCGGCGATCCTGCTTGGTCAGAGCCCGTCGGGCGTGGCTCCTTACACCGTGTTCCAGATCCTTTACAGCTCGCCGCAGACCAGCCAGCCGACCACGCAGGCGCTCGGTCAGACCATAACCTTCCAGTCCCCCCCTGGCGCCATTCCGTTCGATCCGCCCTGCTTCGCAGCCGGCACGCGCATCCGCACGGTCAGCGGTGACGTGGCGGTGGAGGACCTGGCGGTCGGAGACACGGTGCTGACGTTGCAGGATGGTGAGCCGGCGACCCGGCCGGTGGTCTGGATCGGCAGCCGCCACGTGGACCTGACAGCGCACCCGACGCCGTACACGGCGCAGCCGATCCGCATCCGCCGCGATGCTTTCGGCGAGGGCCTGCCCGGCGCCGACCTGGTGGTGTCACCTGATCACGCGCTGTTCGTCGACGGCATGCTGATCGCCGCTCGCCTACTGGTGAACGGCGCAACGATCGTCGAGGACACCGTGTGCCGCGCGGTGCACTACTTCCATGTCGAACTGGACCAGCACGCGGTGCTCTTCGCCGAGGGCCTGCCCGCCGAGAGCTATCTGGATACCGGCAACCGCGCGGCGTTCGAGAATGCCCAAACGCCGATCGCTCTGCGCCCGGACTTCTCGCTGGAACGCCGGCTGCTGAGCCGCGCGGCAGCGTCCTGCGCGCCGTTCGTCGTGGACGCAGCCATGGTGAAGCCGGTATGGGACCGGCTGGTGGCGCGGGCCACAGCGCTTGGTTTCGCCGCCCCGGCGGTAATCCCGACCAGCGACGATCCGGCGTTGACCGTCAGCGTCATGGGCCAGACGATCCAACCGGTGCGCGTCGCGGGCGATCGTTACAGCTTCATCCTGCCGGCCGGCGCCGAGCGGGTTACGCTGGTGTCCCGCACCACTCGCCCGGCTGCCACGGCGCCGTGGATTGATGACCGCCGCGACCTCGGCGTGTCGGTCGGCCGGATCACCCTCCACCAAGCCGACAATGCAGTTCAGGACATTGCGATCGACCATCCTGGCCTGACCGACGGCTGGTGGGCGGTCGAGCGCAATGCGACCCGGCTGTGGCGTTGGACCAACGGCCGTGCGGAGCTGGACCTGACCGTTGGAGCAGCCCATCCGCGCGTCCTGGAGATCCGCCTGGCCGGTACGATCGCCTATCCGGCGGCGCAGGAACTGAGCCAGGCCGCCTGACGCCCGCAGTCTGTCCGATCGAGGCGGGGCGCCATGCCCCGCCGCATCTGGATCGGAAACCAGCGTCGTTCGCCTTTTTCGTGACGCCCGACACCGCCACCTCTCCGCTCGGTCCGGAGACGTGGCGGAACGGCGTGAAGGGATGCGGTCGGCACGCCCATCCCCCGATTTCCGCCGCGAAATCATTCGAGCGCCCGTGGCTGAGCCACGCCCTCGACGGCCCGCTGCCTCACGCCGGCCTCTCCCCCTCAAAAACGCCGCAGACATTGCCGCCTCGGCAAACGGTCTCTGTCGCAACTGATGAGATCGACGGGCGCCCGCGCCAAGATACGCTCACTTTTAAGTCAGAATGAAATGAAAGGTTAACTTGTAACGGTAATTAGACGGGATTATTTTGATACCAGTTCCTTTCTCAACCTTGATTTGCGGAGATAAGTACCAATGGCTTGGGCAACTGTTAACGATGCCGCCACATGGCTGAACGGCCAAACGTTCAGCGCGGCGAATATCGGCGGTTTCAACGGCTCGTCGCCGACCGTGAACACAGACGGTTCGCTGACCTTCGACGGTTCGACTTACACTGGCTCGATTGCTTACCTTTTTCAGGGCGCCTCCGGTGCCGGCCAGCTCGTCTCCGAGTCGTTCTATGCGGTGGACCCGGCGACGGCGCGTCTTGAATATAAGCTGACCTACGCCGACGGTCATTCCCTGACGACATTCTCGACCCAGGTCATCGGCTTCAACGCTACGCAGATTCTGACCGAAGGCTACGGCTATACGAGCAACGGTGCATACCCGGGCGGCTTCGCCAGCGCCAGCCAGTCCCCCGCCTACTACGCCGTCTTCTCGCTGACGCCGCTCACCGCCCAGGACGCAGCTTACGACGCTGGCACCACGGTTCCCTCGTTCGCCTTCGCCACGCCCGAGCCGAGCGCCGTCGCTCTGCTCGCGGTCGCGATCGTCGCGGTTGTGGCAGCCCGCGCGCTCCGCTTCATGCGGAACGCGCCGGCGACCGCCTGACAGCGTCGGCGACGCAACGGGTTGTTCACAGAGCCCGGCCGGCAAGCGCCGGCCGGGCTGATTGCGGTTTCGTATTGCCCAAACAACGTATCCGGCCGCGGCTCACAAGGCTCTGGATTCTACTGACTTAACAGAATGATCAAATCCGTTGCTTTACAGATCTGGCAATAAGCGGCGGGATAGCCTCACACCCTTCCAGGAAAGGATGACTCATGTTCCACCTCTCCAGCCGTGCGGTGCTCGCCGCTGCGGCATCGGTCGCCGCGCTGCTTGCAGCCGGCCCGGTCTCGGCGCAAACAGGCTTGTTTGGCGGTGGCTCCACCTTGGCCGCCTCCACCTATAGCCAGGTATTCCAGGCGCTCGACTCAACGACGCCCGGCATCTATTGCGGCAACTCGACCTCGTCGAATACTTTCGCGCCCGCGGGCACGGCGGATACGGTCTGCAACAACTATGGCTATATCGGCAGCGGCAAGGGAGCCGCCGCCCTGTTTGCCAACAGCGCCAGCGTTGAATATGGAACCTACCCGAATCCGAAAGGCACACCGAACTACTTCAACGTTGTCGCCTACGCCGCCAGTGACTCGGCGCTGAGCTCCGGCCAGGTCGGTATCTGGAACAACGGCGGCACGCAGAGCAGCGTCACCGTTACCGCGCAGCAGCCGACCGCCGGCGCGCTGCTGCAGGTTCCAACCTTCGGTACGCCGATCACCGTCGCCTACAAGTTCAATGGCGCTGTGGGCTTCCTCGGCGGCATTCAGCTCACCGACGCGCAGCTCTGCGGCATCTTCTCCGGCTCGATCACCACCACCAACGACACCCACCTGACCGGCATCGCCGGCGACCCGAACTTCCCGAACGCGTATAGCGGTAAAACTGTTCCGGCCAATCCGATCACGGTCGTCTACCGCGGCGACAGCAGCGGCACGACCTACCTGTTCCACCAGCATCTGGCCGCCGTCTGCCCCAGCTACCCGGTGACCAATCCCAAAGCTGCATTCGCGACCGCGCTTCCCACCGGAACGCTGCCGACGCAGACCTTCTCCACCCTGTTCTCCGGTGGCGTTCCGAGCAATTTCTCCGCCCAGACCGGCAGCGCGGGCGTCGAAAACAAGATCAACTCTACTCCGTTTTCGATCGGCTATCTGAGCCCGGACTACACCAAGATTTCAGCACGCAACGCCAACGGCGCCTTCCCTGTGGTTGCCAAACTGAAAAACCTGACCGATGGGAACTTCTACCTGCCGGATCTGAACAGCACGTCAACCGCTCTGAACAGTGCGACAATTACCAACCTGAAGGACCCGACCACATACTCGCCGCCGGTCGCGACCCCAGCCGCCGGGTACCCGATCGTCGGCTTCACCAACCTGTTCTTTCCCCAGTGCTTCAGTGACAATAATGTTGCGAACGAGCTGTACAACCTGATCCAAGCGGTGCTGCCCGGCGGCGGCTACACGCTGCAGATCAACCAGGGCGGCTTCGTCCCGCTGCCGCAATCCTTGGCTAACGCGATCAACGACAACGTACTGAACAACAACAACGGCAACAACCTCGACCTGCAGGATGGCGCCTTCTGCCAGGCCGCCGGCGCCGCCGGCCCCGGCACCTTCGCCGGGCGCTGATCAACCGCAACGCCGTGTTCCGTTGCGCGGAACACGGCGTCCCACCGCCAGGGGCGGTCCGGCAACGGGCCGCCCTTTCTGTCGTGCATCACCCCGGCTCGCTGTCCCATGTCAGGATCTGATACGGCACCTGCCCTGGCTTCGGCGCCGCGAGCAGCCGCACCACCGCGGCGCGTCCCGCACGGGCGCCGCCAGGACCAACCGCCTCGGCCCGCACCCGAACCACCGGGTTCTCGCTCTTCAGCGCCGGCAGGGGAACGCCCGTCTGGCTCATCCGCGAATCGTCCAGCGCCGTTGCCGTCGCCGCCGCTGCCGCATCCTGGTCCACCGCCCCCTCCTGGTACACGGACAGGAAGGGGGCGATCCGCGCATACAGCGCGGGCGTCATGCCCACCACCAGGCGCAACTCCCCCAGGCTGGCGAAGGGGCGGCTCGGCGGTGCGTAGTCAAGCCCGGCCGCCTGGTACGGCGCCGCCTTCGGGCCGTCGCCCGCCAGCGAGGCGGACATCGGCGCGCGCCAGTCCAGAATCCGCGCCGCCAGCACCGAAGCCGTCGGCGCATCCAGCCCAACCGCGCGGATCAGCCCCGCCAACATCGGCCGCGGCGCGGCATTGGGATTGATCTTGGCCGCCTCGTCCTCCAACCGCACCGCGACGATTGCGGTGCCTATCCGAAGCTGGCGCACGATCCGGTCATGCGGGTTCCAGGCACCTTGCAACAGGCGCAGCACCGCTTCGTCCACGGCACCGTCGGCAGCGGCCTGCGCCACCGCGGCGGAGCGCAGATTGGCGGCGAGCCGCGCCTCGCTGCTTGCCGGCCCGATCACCTGCGCGCCCAGCAGCGCCAGCAGCGCCAGCGACCACAGCACGATCAGCAGCGCGAACCCGCGCTCGCGGGCCGAGCCCCGTGTCACTGTTGCCAGCGGTCCCGGCGGGGGCCTGACACGATGTCGGGCCATTGCCGCTTGCTGCCCGCGGGAAAGATGATGCGCAGCCGAATCAGCGGCGGCAAGCCGGGGTCCGACCAGCTCGGCACCCAGGCGCCGGCGCCCGGCGAGGCCTTCCAGTAGGCGAATTCCACCCGCTCCACCCCCTCGGCCAGCGCCACTGTCGCCGGCGGCCGCGGCGTCCCGAGCCAGACCCGATAATACGGCCGCCAGGCCAGCACCAGCCGGTGCGCCGCATCGACGCCAAGCTGGACGTCGGCGCGGGGCACTGGCACAGGGGAAGCGGCGGCGGGCAGTTCGCTGCGAAAGACCAGGGTTCGGTCAGTGCCTTGGATGCGGATCGTCTCCCCTCGCAGCCCGCCCGGGTCCATCTGCTCGATCAGACCGCGCACGATGCGGTCGACAGCATCGAGGTCGGCATTGCGCGCCACCGCCTGCGCCTGGTCCTTCCACGCAAGCAGGCCGAATTGCACGCCCTGGTTGAGCGCGGCCATCAGGAACCCGAGCACCACCAGCGCCGCCAGAACCTCCAGCAGCGTGAACCCGGCCTGGCCGCCGGAACGATGGCATGCCGGCCGGCTACCGGCGCCGCAAATCGGCCTACTCCCCGCCGAAGCCGGTGACTTCGACGCTGATGACGGAGCCGGTTTGGCCTGCAGCGACGCCGGCCGTGCGGCTGCCGACCGCCTGCTCCGCCGCCAGGGAGCTGGCGCCCGACACTGCGCTCGCCGCAGCCAGGGCGCCAAGATTGGGCGTGACCACGCTGGGCAAGCCGGACGCATGCCCCTGGACCTGGATGTTCGCGGCGTTCACCACGGTGAGGGCGGCGATGTTGGCGTTGCCGGAGACGCGGATGCCGGCCTCGCCCGCGTCGATCGTCCCGAGCGGGGCGATCAGATCGACGTCACCGGGCGCGGTGCCGGCCAGCGGGGCGAGCGTCCCGATGCCACCGCCTTGCGCGGGCGGCTGCGGCAGGACGGTGACGTTGCCGAACGGGTCATAGTCGATGCTGACCGGGCTGAACACGCTGACCGAGTTGGAGCTGCGGCCGGCGTTGATGTCGCCGGCCGCCGACCAGACGGTGATGCCGCCGCCGAACGTTGTGAACACCCGGCTGGTGCCGAGCAGCACGCTGCCCCAGGTGTAGATGCCGATATCGCCCTGGCCTTCGGTCAGCACGCCGGTGCTGGTGGAGTTGACCGAGTCGGTCGTCCGGCCCAGCAGGAGCTGGCCGCCCGGCGCCAGAAGGCTGATCGCGCCGCCGGCATCGGTGCGGATCAGCGAGCCGGCGACCGTCTGGTTGACGTAAGGGCCGTTCTGTTGCGCCTGAGTCGCGATCGTCGTTGATCCGAACAGCGTGATGTCACCCTGATAGCCCGTGCCGGGGAACAGCGCGGCGATCGCCTCGCGGCCGCGAACGTAGCTCTTGGCCCTCGCGCTCGCTGGGTCGTTGAACTCGCGCCCGCTAAGCCGAAGCTCGGTGAAGTAGATCTGCAGCAGCAACGGCTCCTGCTGTGCCACGGGCAGCGCCTGGAAGAAGCCGAGAGCGCCCTCGGCGCTGCCGATGTAGCCGAAATTCTGCTCCAGGTAGGCAAGCAGCGCCGACTGGTAGGTTGCGGCGACCTTACCGTTGTCGGCGCCGGCATCGATCGGTGTGCCGGTTGCGGCTTGGTTGGCCGGGTTGAGATAGAGGGCGGCGAAGCGGGTCCAATCCGGCCCGGCGGCGCCGACGCCGGCGAGCGCGATGATGCTGGCGCCGCCCGACAGGGTGCCGGCCGTGCGATTCACCACACCGAGGCTCTGCAGCACGCCTCTGTCGGCCTGATACAGGTTGCGGCCAGCCTGCACCTCCAGTGTGCCGGGGCCGAGGTTCTGCGCGTTCGCGTAGATAATGTCGTGCCCTGCGACGATCGAAGAAACGTCCCCTTTGGTGTCATTGAGGAACAGGTCGCCCACGCCGCTGCCGTCGGTCGGTGGGGACGTTAGCGCCGAGACGACGGGGTTACTGAAGATGGCATTGATGCTATCGCCGCTACGCTCGTAACCGACCGTGAAGGACTGAGTGGTGGTATCGCCCGTGCCGACGATATCGTTGCCGGCGCGGATCTCCACCGGCTTCCCCGCCACGTACCAGGGGGAGAGTCCGGTATTGAACCGTCGTGTCTCGCCTGTCCGGAAGTTCACGATATCCACGCCGGCATAGACGAGCGCCGGCTGGGTATCCCCCGCATGCAACGTCCCAGTGGCGGTATCCGGTCCAAATGCGAAATCGGTTAGAAACGCCCAGGGCGCGGCCGAACCTAGGGTGCCCTGCGTACCGGATTCACTCAGATTGCTCACTACTTTTCGGTTTGAATCGGATTCAGCGAAGGCCGGCTGCGATGGAGTCGGTAGCGCGCCTGTTGCCGCGCCCGAGATGTCGAATGTCATGTTCTGAACGAAGCCTGATCCGCTGCTGCCGACGATGGAATCAGCGGCAATCAGCTCAAGCTGTCCGTTCGCCGCCGGCGCCAGCTCCACGGCTATTTTTTCGGTCCCCGCATAGCCGATGCTGCCGTTCGCAGCGATGACCTTCAGCGTCGGCGGATATACTGCGCGGATGACAAATGTCCCGTCTTCCGTCGCCCCGCTGTCGTAGAACCCGTACGCTCCGCCAGCGCTCGGCGCCGTTGGCGTCACGTTGCCGCCCAGCGAGAACAGATCGGCTTCTGTCCTGGGCTGCCACAGCGAGAACCAGGTCAGGCCGGTGACCGATCCCGTGCTGGTGGTGAGGGTCGACAGGTATTGCTGCGGCAGGCGCGTCGGATCGGACACCGCGCCGATGACGAGGTCGCGCCGCGTTTCGATCGAAATCTCGGCGTCGCCGGGCGCCACAGTGATGCCGTCGCCGCCGTTCACGCCGGTCGCCGCCAGGGGCGAGATCGTTCGCGGATCACTGACATTTGTGGCATAGGTCGAGGGCGCCTGCCCGACCGCACCAGTGCGAATCGAGATCGCCCCCCGAAGGTCGGTCACCGTGCCGCTCAACTGCTGGATAAGACCGTCGCTCGCCGGGTTCAGGTTGCCGCCCACGCGGATGATGACGTCGCCGCCGCCGGTCTGCGTGAGGCTGCCGCTGCTCATCCGGCCGGTGGAGGCCACCGCCACGTCAAGCCCGGAGCTTTTGCAATCAGCCGCACAGCTCGAGCTGGTATTGGCCTGGACGCCCGCGTTGCCGCCGGCGAGCACGGTGACATTGCCGCCGCCCAGCGCACCAAACCCGGTGAACCCGACAAACTGTGGAAGCGCGCCCACTTGCGGCTCGTACCCATTCAGATTCAATGGGTTCACGCTACTGCCGAAATTGATCCCCCACGCAGCCGGCTGGCTTCCGACCTGGGTGGTCACACCGCTCCCGCCCTGGCGCCACAGCCAATTGCCGATACCATCGCTCGGCAGATAGGCAAAACGAACGCCTGGCTTTCCCGGATCGAGCTGGATGTAACCGCCGACATTGCCCTGCGTGGAGACGAGCAGGTTGCCGCCGCCCGCCGGATACGACACAGGCTGGGTCACCCCAAACACAAAGGCCGGGTCCACGGCGCCCTGCTGGCTGCCCGCCGTGTAGACGCCGTACGGCGACAATTCCTGCACATCGCCGGCAGCCAACAGCTCCAGATCGCCTGTTCCGGTACGGATCACGTTGAACTGGCCATTCGTGGGATCGTAGGAGCCGGCGGTGCCCAGCGTAATGCTGCCCGGGCTGGGGTCCGCCGTGGTCGGCGCCGGCACAGCGCTCGCCGCCCGCACAATGCGGCTGTCGGCCGCCCCGATGTCCGCGCCGGCGACCAGCCGCAGCGACCAGGACGGACCGCCGAGCAGCGTCCCGCCGGCAACCGGCTGACCGGAGGACAGCGCGAAACCGTCCGTGATGCTGCCGGTGACGGTGAGCGTGTCGGCCGCGCGCAGCACCAGCGCGCCGGGTTCACCGCCATAGCGGAACTGCGACAGATCGATCGTGCCCGAGACCGTCAGCCCGCCGTTGCTGATGATCTGCATGCCGGGCCGAAGGTGATACGCCGAGCCAAGCGCGATCAGGCCGGATACGTCGTCACCTGCGGTCCCCGCTGCGACGAAAGCCTGGCTCTTCGCATTCAGCCCGCTCAGCACGGCCTGCGTCACCGTGCCATTGTCGCGTTCCGCCGTCGCGAAGCCGTACAGCGCGACACTCTGCGCTCCGGCGATGGACACCCCGGCGGGAACAGAGACGCTGACCCTGGCGCTGTTCGGCACGTCGGCGACGTTCAACAGGACAACGCCCTGGTTGCCGATCTGCGCCGCGGCGGGCGAGCTGACATCGATCCTGGCGCCCGGACCGATCTGAAGCGTCGTGTTCGTTGTCCCAAGCGTCCCCGCGGCAGTGAGTTCGATCGTCGCCCGGTTCTCCGCCGGGATCGGCACGCCGTAGCTGTCGGTCCAGGCCTGCGTCGCATGCGCGTCGAGCCGGGCGCCGCCGCCGATCACCAGCGCGGTCTGCGCCGCCAGGCGGATCGTGCCCGGATGCGGCCCGCTCGCGTTGATCGTTCCGCCGACAGTCAAGCTGCCATTGTCGACGGACACTTCGACATCGCTCGCCTTCACCGCGCCGGTGATGTCGAGACTGCCCTGCTTGAGGTCGAAGGCCCGGCTCCCATAGAACCCACCCGCATCGAGCACGGCATTGAGGGTGCCGAACGCGTCACTGAGCGTCCCGGCGCCGCCCAAGGTCTGCACGCGGGCGCCGAAGCTGCCGCCGGCGCCGGGCGTGGTCCCGGTCGAGGCGCCACGGAGCGCGCCGGCGAGCGTCACCGCGCCTCCCGACGCGGCGGTTGCGGTGATAGTGATGGAGCCCGCGTCGGCGTTGACCGCGGAGACGTTGATTTGTCCCCCCGGCGCCTGCGTCACGTTGCCTCTCGCGCTCTCGATCAGCACGTCGCCGCCCCAGCCATAATTGGTCTGGTCGAACAGCGTGAAGGGGCGGCCGCTGAGATCGAGGTTCGAGCCGGCGCCGAGCGTCACGTCGCCGGTCGCGTTGACGGTGAGCCGGCCGCCCGGCAGCCCGATCGCCGTGTCGATGTCGATCCTCTGGGGCCAAATGTTCAAGGTTGGGTCGCCGCCGAGGCGCAGCTCGGCACCCAGCGATCCGACGCCGGCCGGCGCCGCCGCATTGGCGCCGACGATGCGGAGCACGCCCGTCGCGGTGATGGTGTCCAGCGATCCCGCCTGGCCGGTGAGCAGGGGCGTCGTCAGCGTCAGATTGCCGGTCGCCGCGAGCGATCCCGCGTTGTTGGCCGTGATCTGGTCGGTGGCGGTGAGGTTTACGTTCTTGAAGCCCTGCACCAGCCGGTTCAGCGTGACGGCGCCGCTGTTGGGCTGGTCCTCCGGGCCGTAGCCGAACACGATGCGGTTGGCCGAGACGTTCAGCGTGCCGGTGCCAAGCCTGCCGCTCGGGTTGCCCGGCGTTGCGCTCGCGGTGCCGGTGGCGACGCCGTTCCAGTAGAGCGTGCCCGCGGTCAGCGTGAAGGTGTCGGACGCCGTACCGTAGCCATAGATCGCCGGCGTGTTCAGCGCGATCGAGCCGAGGCGCGCGTTGGTCGTCGCGGGGTTGAACGGATCGGCGGTGCCGTAAAGGTTCAACGCGTTCGCAGTGAGCGTCAGGTGCTGCAGCGATGGAATGGCGACGGACGGATCGGCGGACGGGACTCCTGCGAGCAGCGTGGCCAGCGCGGTATCGGTCAGGGTCAACCCAGACAGTGTCCCGCCTGCTGCCGCTTTCGCCGCTGCGAGCGCACTGGCGGCACCAAGGTTGATCGTGTCAACCGAGACGTTGAGGCGCGACGCCCCGAATGTCACCGCGCCGAAGGAGGCGCTGCTGGCTGCGAAGGCGATCGTGCCGTCCGTGTAGAGCGTGGTTGTGCCGGAGCAGGTTCCCGGCGTCCCACAAGTGCCGATGGCGATCGAGCCGGTGGAGGCGTTCGCTGGCGGCAGGAACACAAGCTGTCCATTGGACACGGCAAGAACGTTGACGCCATAGCCGGACGGGTTTTGAGGCTGATAGACAACACCGGCCGCGAAATCGGGTCCGGTGAATCCGAGGCCAAGCGTGTCGATGCCGGCGCCCTGCTCGACCGTGATGGGTTGACTGCCTGTAAGGAGGAAGACCTGCGGCGCCCGCAGCACAGCGCCGCTGCGCAGGGTGACCGAACTGTCCGCGATGCCGACCGGCTCGTCAGTCAAGGTGCTGCTGGTGTTGAACGTGACAATGTCGCTGTTGGCGCCGAACTGAGGAGTGCCGCCAATGGACAGCGTCGCCGCGCCAAGTGCGTTCAGGTCCGCCGCCGGAACGCCGATATTGCCGGCCGCCGGAGTCCCGCCCGCCGGCAGGATATCGAGGCCGCTATAGGCGCTGCTGGCAAGGACGACGACCTCGGCCGTGCCGCGGTAGCCGCCCGCAGCCGCGGCAAAGTTCGCCTGCCCGGCGAAGGTGAAGGCGGTTCTGCCGCTGCCGTCCTGTTGCGGCCCGCCGGCGAGACCGATCACCAAAGTTCCTGCGTCCGCAGGAATGTATGCCGTGCGCACGGCGCCGAACAGGGCGGCCTGCCCGACCACAAACTGGCTGTAGCTCTCCTCGTTGTATTGCGCGTCGTTGCGGACCACGGCCCCGGAGCTGACGGTGACCTGGATCGGCAGCGCGTCCTGGAAGCCGGTGCCGGCAACGCCTCGGTTGCCGTTGATGACATAGGAGCCGTTGCCAAGCGTGATCGCACCCGGCAGGAGCGTGTGGTTGGTTGTGGCCAGCTCGACCCGGTAGGCGCCAGGCAGCAAGGCGTAACTCGCCGGCAGCAGGGTGTACCTTCCTGGGGGCAGGCCGGGCACGCCAGCGCCGATTGTGACCTGCTCACCAACAGCGGGCAGCGGTGACCCGGCCCACGCCGTTTGTGTCTGCTGCGGCGGCGGCGCGTCCGCCTGTAGCCCTGGCAGTATGGCATAGACCTGGTTGGTGGCCAGCGCCGGCGCCGTCACGGTGTTGGTTTTGGACAAGCGCAGCAGCGGCGTCTGCAGGACATCGTACGAGCCGCCCCGGCCGAAGATGAGGGCCGAGCCAGCCAGAGCACCGCCGCCGCTCAGATCGAGCGTGGCGCCCTGTCCCACCGCGATGCTCTGGCCGATCAGTGACACCGTCGGGGCGATCGAGGGGGTATTGCTGCCCAGATTGACCGTGGCGCAGCCTGACCCGGTGGTGCAGACGCTGTAGCTCGTGCCATCGGTGGTACCGCCATACGGGATCGTCGTGCCCTCGCCGCTCACCGAAGTGAGGCTGCCCGGCAACAGCTTGACCTCTGTGGTGAAGGTGGCGGGGCTCTCCGACCCGAAGCTGAACACCGCATCAAAGCCGGATTCGTTTCCTGTCGCCCCGAGCGTGATCTGACCGAACGGCGCGCGCAGGACGCCGCCCTGGTCGATTTCGCCGGCCGCCAGCAGCAGCGTGCCGCCAGCAGTCAATGGCGGCGGGGGAAGCGCCCCGCCGGGACTGCTGACGACGATACGGCCGCCGGGCCGAAAAAAATTGGCGGCGTTCGGATCGAACGTCACCCCGGCATAGACGCGGGCGTTCGCTCCAGCCACCGGGTAGATCTGCGCCGCCGACAGCGTGAGGTTGCCGGATGTGACCAGAGTCGCCTGTGCGCCGGACTTGTCCGGCTGAAAGCGCAGGTCGCCGCTGCTGGTGAGCGTGATCTGCGCGAAGCCCGGCCGCTCATGCTGGGATATCAGGCTCGGGGCGTATTGAGAGAAGATTTCCTGCCGGTATTGCGTGACATATTTTCTGCCGATTTTGACTTTGTAGGGCACAAGATACGTAAACTTCTCGGCCGGAATGGATTCGGCACTGGGAATGCCCGTTCGGTAGGTATCAGTCAGATACGTGATGGTTGCGGCGCCGGCGCCGGTCGGAGCGGCTGGAGTGGGCGGGGCGGTGTAATAGGAACCGACAGAATAGCCGAACGTGACCGGACCGGACACATCGATGACCCCGGCATTGATCACCAGGCTGGCCGTGCTTGCGCCCGCATAGGGCTGCCACTGATAGCTTCCAGTGGGGTCGGTGTAGAGCAGTGCATTGGGGTCGGCCGTGTTGGCGTCGCTGAAACTCAAGCGCTGGGACGACAAATTCAACAGGAACATGCCGCCCAGCGTCCCGCTCGATGGCGCGACGCCGCTCAACGACACGTAGGGCGCCGACAGCGTCACCACTCCGTTCGGGCGCGTCTCGGCAAGGCTGGCGCCCCGCAGCGAGAGCGTCCGGCCGACCCTCAGGCTGACGTTGCCGTCGAACGTGATCAAATCGTCCGATGCCAGCGACACGGTGTCGAAACCGCCGGCGGCGATCTGAGCGACCGAGATCCGCGCCTGCCCGGGTTGGAATGGCGTGTTGGGATCACCCGGTGTGAGGGTGGACGACAATCCGGACGGCGTCGCGGTCTGCCCAACGATCAGTTCGCGTGGCACACGCTGGCTGTCCACCAGAACCGGAAAACCTCCCGTTGCGGTCTGCCCGGCTGGCAGCAGCGTGGCCAGCGCGGTGCCGAAATTGGGGGTCGACAGGCTGATTGACAGCGAACCGCCTTGCGCGCCCGCGCCGCCGGACGCGGCGCGCATCGTTCCGTCCAACACGATCCCGCTCTCGGAATCAAGGCTGATCGATCCGCCCGCGCCTGCCGCGGTGATGGTACTGGTCTGCGCTACCAACCGGGAACCGGTCAGGACCGGCGCAGCGCCGGCATCCTGATCGATCGTGGTGGCGGCCGCGCCCGAGGCATCCAGCACCGAGCCCGGCCGCGCCACCACATAAGCTGCCGTGGCGATCGCGTCGGCCGCCGGCGGACTGCCGATCGTGATCGTCCCGCCGTCCTGCACGATCCCGTAGCTGCGCCCGAACAAGTCCTGGGCCGTCGCCGACACGCCGGCCGCGTCGAGCCGGCTGTTCGGACCCAGCCAGATCGACATGCCGGCGGCGAAGTTTGTCGGATCCGTCAGCGCTGGCGTCAGCAGGTATTGTTGCGGCGCAAGCAATTCGGTCTGGCCGAGCGAAATGATTTGCGCGTAGTTCGACACCCGGATCGTGCCGCCCGGCACGGTCACGGTCCCATCGATGGTGATCTGCCGGAACGCCTCCAACGTCGCCGTTTGGCCTGGATCAAGCGTGATCGCCGCGCCCGTGCCGATCGTCAGCGGGCCGCCGGCGCCGACCAGCGAACCCCGCGCGTTGGTTTCCAGCGCGTGCAGCGCGAGCGACGCACCTTGCCGCTGCGTGAGTTGCGCGGTTACCGGGTTCGGCGTGAACAATGGCGGCAGCCAAACGGCCATCGCCGCCGCCGGGTCGGCGCCGGTCGGCGCGCGGGCGCTGGCAGCGGTGATTTGGAATACCGGCTCGACGACCTGAAGCTGCGTGCCGCCGGTGACCGTGACGCCGTTGTAGCCGGTGACGTCATAGCTCGAAAAGCCGCCGGCGAAGAAGCTGGCCGGCAGGGTGAGCTGGCCCGGGACTGGCGCGGCGGCCGAGGCGCCGATCTGCACCAGCGGCACCTTCAGCGTCAGCGCGCCGCCTTTGCTCGATCCCAGGCTGATGAGCTGCGCCCCCAGTGAAAACGGCGCCGACTGGACCTGCGGCAGAAGTGTATGGGCCGGGTCGTAGGCAATCAGCGTGATCGCGCCGCCCTGGCCGCCCCGGGTCGCGCCGGCGCCGAGCACCGCGCCGCCGGAGGACGCGTCGATCGTGCTGCCGGCGGAAAGCGCCACGGTCTGGGAACTGTCGATGGTGACCGCGCCGCCGTTGATCGCCGCGAGCCCCGCCACATCCAGCGGGGCCGTCGTGAGATTGGTCCAAACCCCGCGTGTATCGATCGAAGCCGCCGCGGACAGGCGCACGCCGGCGTCCTGAGCATGACCTGAAGGCGGATCAAGGAAACCCGTGCTCGACGTGCTGCTGGCATTGCCGAGCGTCACGCTGCCGGACCGGGCGGAGACCGGCGCGCTGATCGCGATACTCGGCGCGGCGAGGGCGAGTTGCCCGCCGGTGGCCAGCGTTAGCGGCCCGTCGATTGTGATACCGCCGTAGGTGGTGATCGACAGTCCGCCGAGCCCGGCAGCGTCGAGCCCGCTCGCACTGAAGATCGCCGTGTTGATCCTGCCGGCCGGCAGCTTGCCGTCGGGACCGGTCGAGGCTGCGACCGGCACAGCGCTATCGGTGATCTGCACGGTTGTCGCCAGCGAGGCTGCGGACGGAATGACGCCGGCGAAGTTGCCGATAAGCTGGCCGGGCAGCGGGGCAGCGTTTTGCGGCTGCAGGTAAGGGTCGGTGCCTGGGGTGCGGGCCTGGTTCTGCCGCTCGCCCGTCACGACGCCCGCATCCACCGTGCCCTCGAACACGACCGTATAGACCGGGGTGCCTGGCGAAGCGTTCAGGGAGGCCGGCGTCGTCGTGCCGCCCAGCGATCCGGGACCGTTCAGCGACAGTGTCCCGCCATCCCGTCCGACCGAGTAGCCACCTTGATAGATGTCCGCCGGCGCAACAAGCGCGTCCCGGTAGGTGTTCCTGATGCCCCAGCGGGCGTGATCCACCGTGAAGCCGCCATAGACGCCGGTGTAGACGATGTTCGAAGGCGCCGTGTCGATGTTGTAGAGCCGGCCGTCGCTGCCGATGAGCCAGGTCGTCGGGGCATAGCCGGCCTGGTAGCGCACCGAACCGCCGGCGATGTTGAAGATGGCGCCGGGCTGGGCGACGACGTCGCTGCCGGTGTTCTGGCTGTTGAAGGTGATCGTCCCGCCCGGGGTTGTCCACTCCTGGATCGTATGACCCTGGCTGTTGACGTAGCCGCTAACCTCGGCAAGTCCGCCCTGGGTGTAGAGGTAGCCGTTCAGCGCCACAAGCCGGCGCTCGTCGATAGCGACAGTGGTGCTGGTGATGCTGCCGGCGTCGCGGTTGGCCGGGGCGTCGCGCAGTTCATATCCCTGCAGGCTCACCGTCAGAACGTTGGCGCTGGCCGGCAGCGTGACATCGAGCGAGCCTGCCGTATCCAGCACCGCTCCGGTGCCCGCGAAGGCACGCTTGTAGGCATTGACGACGATCTGGCCGCCCGTCGCCAGCGTTGCGGAGCCACCCAGGAAGCTCGCAGTGCCGCCAGTCGTGATCTCGATCCGGGATTGGTCCTGCCGGTCGGCGGCCGATGCCGGCTCGTCGTTGAGAAGGTTGGCCGGCATCGGCGCCACATATTGGGCGCCGGCCAGCGCTGCGCGCTGCGCATTCGTCGCGGTGGCGCCGCTGGTATCGAGCGCAATCATCGTCAGGCTGCCCGGCGCGAACGTAACGCTGGCGGTCGGATCGCTGGTGTCGGTGAGCAGGTGAATCGTACCGCGAGTCGTGACGGACGTTGTCGTCACGATCACCCCGCCCTGCGTCACCGCCTGCCCAACCAGCGTGACGTCGCCGGTGGTCGCCTGGATGAGCCCGGTGTTCGTTGCGGGGCCGCCCCGCGTGACGGCAGCCTCGGTCCCGAGTGTGGTCGAACTGGACTGCAGCACCGCCTGTCCGGCTGCATTGGTGACCTGAAGGGGGGCGTAGCCTTGGCGGAGGATGAAGTCCCGTCCCGCCGCGAGAATGGTCTGGCCGTCTGGCGTGGTGATCTGCCCGGCATTGGAGACCAAGGTCCCAAGCAACAGCACCGACCCGCCATGGGCCGTTGCCGTCGCGGGCGCCGACGCCGTGATCGACGCGCCCGCAGCGACAGTCACCGCGCCGCCAGCGTTCGACAGGCTTGGCGTGGTTGCCCCGCTGCTCAGAACGAAACCGTTGGCAAGCGTCAGCGCGTCGGCCAGTGCCGTCGCGGTGTACTGGTTGTTCCCGGCAGCAGGACCGTAGCTCCCCGTTGTCGCGGCGACGAGGCTGCCGACATTCACCTGTGAGCCGGCCCCGAAAATGATCCCGTTGCGGTTCATCACCAGGACCTGACCCTGAGCGGTGATCGAGCCCAGGATCTGGCTGGGTTGCGCCGACGGATCGTTCACCCGGTTCAGCGCTACCCAGGTGCCGGCGTTCGCGCCACCGGCACTCTGGTCGAATGTCAGATCGGTCTTGCGGCCGACATTGAAGGTCTGCCAGTTCAACAGCGCCTGCGAGGCGGTCTGGGTGACGGTGACACCTACGCGGCCGTTCGCGGCGGCTTGCGTGGGAAGCGCAGCCCCCTGCCAGGCGAGGGTTCCCTGCATGACGCCGGGCGCCACTTGCAGGCCGCCGGCGGCAAGGCCATCGGGCACGCCGGCCGGTTGCGCGAGCGCTGCGGACCGAGCCTGGCTTTGCGCGGCTTGCGCCGCGGCGATCGCTTGCGCCGCTGCGGCGAGGTCATTGATGGATTGTTGGACCCGGCTGAGCGAATGGGCCGGGATGCCCGTCCCCATGCCCGACATACTGCCGGCGCCCGCACTCCCGCCAGCCGCGCCTGCGTTCCGGCTGCCTGCCGTCGCTGCGAACCACGGCTGGCTGAACAGTGGCGGCGCACCGGCCAGGGAAGGCATGGCAGTCGCCAACAGAGCCGGTAGACAGATGCCCGCAAGCAGCGCAGCCCGGCGTGACACCGCCAGAACGGGCGCAGCTTTGGTTCTGACTGAAACGAGATCGCTGGACAGCAAGAGGCACGGCCCTATCGGCTGGAATGGGGTTCAGCCGCCTAACACGCGGCTGAACGCAGCGTCTATCGAGGACGCCGCCGAATGCGGATGGTTCGATGACGCGATGGTTACGTTTCAGAGAATGGTGTACTTGCAGGCTGCGCTCTGAGCCGCTGGCTGGCGCGCCCCTGGTGAGCGCTCCAGCCAGCCTTGCCGCGATCGTCACCCCAGTCCGGGTTTCGCTGTCCCGCCCAGCGTCATCGTCGAGCCGACCATGTTTGCAAAACAACAGGCCCCCAAACCCCGTTGTCAGTTGTAGCTTATGTTGCTGCCTGGCTTCAGGCCAGTGAAGTTCTGCAGCGTAATCTGTGTGTTATCGGACAGCGTGATCACTGTCGAGCTGCTCACGACCGCGACCGAAGCACTTCCGCTGGCGTAGCCCGTCAGGGTCAACTGCTCCGCGCTGTTGAAGTTGGTGATCAGTTCATGGCCGCCGGCCTGGCCCTTGACGAAGTCGAATACGTTATTGCCGCTGCCGCCTGTCACGGTCTCGCTGCCGGCGCCCGCGAAGAACGTGCCATTGCCACTGCCGCCTTGGAAGACGTCGGTGCCGGAACCACCGAACAGCGTCTCGCTGCCCGAGCCGCCCAGAACGGTGGCGGCTTCCGATCCGCCAATGTAGATCAGGTTGCCCGACGCACCGTGTACCAAGGCGCGGGTGTCACCGGCTGCGGTGATCGTCGACGTTCCGCTGCCGGCGAAAACCGTATCGTCGCCGTTGAGTTGGACCTGGACCGGGCCGGCGCCGAGCACGATCTGGTTGTGCCCCGGACCTGCGTTGACAAGCTGCAGGCCGCTGCCGGTGGCGTAAACCGTATCGTCGCCGGCGCCGAGCGTGACATCCCACTGGCCGGGGTTGCTCGCGGTGATGACGACAAGGTCATTGCCGCCGCCACCGACAACGGTGCCGGAACCGGCGCTCGCCTGGAAGGTGACGCTGGTGTTTCCGAGCAGCACAGCCTCGTTCGCGCCGCCCGAGCCGAGGATAAGGCTGTGCCCCGGGTTGACCGCCGCACCGTTGACGCTGTCGGCGACCGTCACGTTGGTGTAACCGGTCGGCAGGACCGTCACGCCGGGTTGCGTCTGTACCCACTGGCCGATGGTGTTGGCCGGCAAATGGGGCGGCAACCCGGGTCCCTGCGCGGCCTCGATCGCGCCGGTCTGGACGCCCTGACTGATCAGGTAAGCAAGTTGGGCCGCGAGATTGGAGGCTGCCGCAGTGTCGTAGGAAAGCGCGACGGTGCTGTTATGTCCACCGGTAACCGTTACGATCGCCATGAAGTCGATTCCTTGTGCCGAAGACGCTGGGAGCGGCGCTAATTAGCCAACCGGAATGGACGGGCTCAACGCCATGGGCATGAACATTGTATTGAGATATTGTTAAGGAATTGCACCGTTCCCATGGCAACGCCGCTGTGCGAGGTGCATTGTTCGACGCCGGCAATGGGCAAGCAGGATGGCTACCGCAACAAGGCTGCTTTTTCAGGGCGAACTCGGCGTCAAGGCGAAATACCATCTGCCACGAGACACTTCGCCGTGGGTTTGGAACGCGACTGACACCGCACTAACATGATCCGATCAAGTTACATTCATACGTAATCAGCCGGAGCTTGCATCGTCACATGACTCGCGTTAGCCGTTCTTCGAGCGGGCGATGAGAGACCCGCGTCGAGCAACTGCGCACCGACTGATCTCGTGTCGGAAGAATTTACACACCAGCCGGGGCGTTGCGAAGCCGATCCGACTAAATCACTGAAAAACCAGCCACCGCGCGGCTGGCATGGTCGTTGCAATAACTTACCGAGAGTACCGGACGGTACCATTCCGATATCGGTTCGGCGCATTTCGTTGATTAGCACAGGAGCTCCCCGCATGAAATTGTTCAAAACTTCACTGACGACCCTGGGTTCGGCGGTCGCGCTGGCTGCACTTGCCGGCGCGCTCGCACCAGCTCAGGCGGCCACGATCAGCTTCACCGAGTTCGGCCCGGTGCCGGGCGCCTCGGTGGCCCCGAACAGCGATTGGATCGTTGTGCCCGACATTTCCCCCCCGACCACCGGCTATGCCCAGGTGGGCGTGAGCGTGCTGGGCCAGTTCGCTACCAGCAGCGCAGTCACGGGCCCGGAGACAGGTACGGCCTTTGTGATCGATCCGGTCACGCTGGCCCAGCTCGCCCTGGTGACGATCGACCTCTCGGTAGCGGCCGGTACGACAGGCAATGTGGCAACCGTCGACGCGAGCTACTTTGCGCTTGCCGATGCGTCCGGCAGCACCTACGGCAACGTCGCCCTGACGTTCGCGGGCTTGCCGTCGGGATTGCCGCCGGAGCTCACCGTGACTGCGACAGTCCCGGAACCGGCGTCACTGGTTCTCCTTGCTGGTGGCCTGGCTGGGCTTGGACTGGTCCGTCGCCGGCACGACTGAGCGTGGCGTAACGCCGGCAGAGGGGCGCCCGGCCAGCGCCGCCTCTGCCGGCACGATCCCGGCGAAATTCGATCTGGGCAACCCTCGCTGCGGCCCGGCCTACGACCTGTGTCACCGCCACCTTTCGCGAGACGCATGGATCTGCAATCCCCCTGGCCCTGATCCCCCTGGCCCTGATCTCCCTGGCCCTTGGATGGCTTCACTCCAGCCCGAGCCGGCGGCGCATCCGCTGGTCCGGATCGGACGAGCCTGACGGCGGCCAGCGCTTCAGCTCCGCGGGCACCGCCGCCGCGTTGATAAGCTGTTCGCGAAGGTCTTCGGTCAATGCCCGGGCGTCGCGCTGGTCATGGATCACATGCGGCGTGATCAGCACCAACAGCTCCGTCCGCTGACGCGCGTTGTTCTGCTGGCTGACCAGCGCGCCAAGCAGCGGAATATCCTTAAGCCAGGGAATGCCCTGATTGTCGCGCGTCTCGTTGTCGCGAATCAGTCCCGCCAGGCCGACGGTCTGCCCGTCCTGCACCACGACCCTCGACGTGACGTTGCGCTCCAGGAAGGTCGGCGAATTGATGGCGGCCGTCGTAAGAACGGTCGAGACATCGCTGACCTCTTGCGCGATGTCGAGCGTAACCAACCCGCCGCTGTTCACCCGCGGCGTCACTTCCATGATCACGCCGGTCGGCTGGTAGTTGATCGAGTTCACCACCGGCGCATTGGATGTGATCGTGCTCTGCGACGTCTGGCTGAGATAAGGCACCACATCGCCGACCTGCAGCCGGGCCTGCTGGTTGTCCAGCACCAGCAATTGCGGCGAGGACAGCACGTGCACCGTGGTGATCTGCTGCAAGGCGGAGATCGCGAAGGGCACGCCGCTGGACTGGCTGCCACCCACCACCAATCCGGGGAAGCCGGTTGCGAACGAAACCGCACCCTGCGTCGTGAATGCCTGCTGGGCAAAATTCAGGATACCGTTGATCCCGTGAGAGCGGAAATAGAACTGCGTGCCGTACTGCAGCGCGTCGTTCAGCGTCACCTCGGCGATCACCGCATCGATCAGCACCTGCAGCGGCACGACGTCGATCTTGCGCAGTGTTGCTTCGACAGTGTCCTCTTCACGGCGCGTGCCAAAGATCAGCAGCGCGTTGTTCTGGTCGTTCGGGATGATGCGCATGGCGTCGGGCTTCGCGTCGCCCCCCGCCTGCGGACTGAGACCGCCCAGCAGCGGATTGGTGGCTGGCGCCTGGACTGCCGCGGCCTGCGTGGATGCGGCGCCCAATCCGGCAGACGCAAGGCCCCCCGCTCCCCCCGACCCCAGGCCAGAGCCGCTGCCGCCTCCAATGCCGCCAGTCCCGCCGCCTCCGCCCAACCGCGAGCCGCCGCCCATGGCGCCACCGCCTCCGGCCATGGACTGCGAGGCCAGGCCCGGCGTCGTCGAAGCCTTCGCGCTCGGCTGCGCAGTCACGTTGTCGGGTGTGAACGCCTGCTGCAGCACGTAGGCCGCATCGTCGGCCCGGCTGTTTTGGAGGTAGTAGACGTGCCAGCTACGGATCGTCTGACCGCGCGCGCGTTCGACCATCCCGTAGACCCGGCGGACGCTCTCGATGGTGACTTGCGACGGCGCGACGACCATGACCGCGTTCACCCGCGCCATCGGCACGATACGCACGGCGCTGGCGCCCCCTTGGCCGCGCAGCGCATCCTGCAGCGCCGAGGCGAAGTCCTTTGGGTCGCCGCTGGTGACCGGCAGCAGCGCGTAGGATTGGGCCGCCAGCACGTCGATGTCGAACGCCCGCACCAACTCGGCCAGCGCCGCGCGTGTCGCCGGATCTCCGCTGAGCAGCAGGGTATTGTGCCCTGGATCAGCGACGATCTTGCCGCCGTTGCCGGCGTATTGCTGCAGGACCTTGGCGAGTTCGTCGGCCGACGCAAAGTGCAGCGGCACGATGATGCTGTCGTTGCTGACGCCCGGGGTGGGGTCCGGGCTGGTCGCCGCGGCCGCCGCGGGAACCACGCGGTACAGCGAGCCGGACTGCAGCAACGCGGCGCCGTTCTGAACCAGCAGCGCTTGCAGCAGCGGCAGCAATTGCGATCGTGCAACGGGATGCGCCGTGTGCAGGGTCACCACGCCGTGCACGGTCGGATCGATCGTATAATTCACGCGAAGGATGGTGCCCAGGATCTGCGCCACCACCTCGCGCAGATCGGTGTCCGCGAAGTCGAGCGTGATGTCGCCGCCGGCATCCCCTGCGCGTGCCGCCGGAAGACTCGGCACGCCCGGCACGCCGAACGAGACCTGCACCGGCGGCGTGGCGTCCGGCGAACCGACCGAACCGTTCACGCGCGGCCCCGCAACAGCCAAATCATTCGGCGTACCGGGCAGAGGCGCGATCTTGGGACGCTCCTGATGCTGGCAGGCAGCAAGCGAGAACGCGAGCAACAGCGGCAGCGCGACGTGTCGGACAGACATGCGACTGTCAGCGTGCCGGCAACGGGGCGGAGCCGAGACGCTTGCTGTCGAGTTGCACCTCGCGCGTGTGTCCATCGGTCTTCCAGGAAATCGAGATACTGAGCGCGTAAAGGGTCACCGGCGCGGGCTGCCCCGTCTCGCCGCCCCGCGGCACAAAGGAATCGACGGGCGTGGTGCGGGCATGCCAATGGAATCCGCCGCCGTCGTCGCCCTGCCGGTCGCCTGGGATCAGCGTCACGCCCTGGGCGGCGAGATGCGAGCGCGCCCGGGCGATCGCCTGTTCGACCTCGCCGGCGGTCCGCGTCGCGTTCAGGCCCTCGGCAACTCCGCGGTACAGGACCGCGAGCGCGAGAGCGGCGATCGTGAACGCGACCACCGCTTCCAGCAGCGTGAAGCCGCCATCGCCGCGGCTATGGGGCGAAACGACCGGGGTGTTGCCGGCATTGCGGCCGTTGATGGCAAAGAGGCGTTCGTTCAAGGGGAAAGCGCGTTCAAGGGGAAATGCCGTTCTTCAAGAGAAGGCGGAAAGGTCCGCAGGTGGAATTGGAACGCAAGTGACATCCAAATGACACGAACCGGCGGCGCGGCCAAAAGCCGCGACGAAAGCGGCGCACCGAGCCCGCTGGGATTGCCGGCCCGTTGGCCGCCCGGCGAAGGCGTGCCGGTCTGCGCGACCGCGACACGTCGAGCGGACGACGGAGTGTGCGGGTTGGCCGCTTGGGCGCCGGGCGATTCCGATGCTCATCCACCCGGTGGTTCGCCGGCGGCGACGGCGCGAAACGCCAGGATGGTGAAGCTCGCAGCGATCGGCGCGCCGGGGCTGCGCACCTGAACCGGGGGGCCGCGCAACTGGAGCTCGTCGATCAGCATGCCCGGCGAGCCCTGTTCGATCGCGCGCATCAGTTCGACCAGGACCGGCCAGGACGCGGTCAGCGAGACCCGAAGGCCGATCCGGCGCCAGGCGCCGCGCGGCTCGGCCGGCAGAGTCTCGATGCTGGCCAGGTTCGCACCCGCCGTGCGCGCCAGCGCCTGCACCGCACCCTGCATGGCAGCGCCGGCGATCGCGTCGTTGGCGCCCTCCAGCAGCGCGACCGGCGCGGGACGCGTGGCCGCTGCCTCCTGACGCAATGCCGGCAGGGTTTCCACAAGCCCGGCCATGCGCGCAGCCAGCGCACGGCGCCCTTCCAGATCTTCGGCCTGCCCGGCATGCCAGTCGATCAGCGGCTGCGCCACGCCGAACCAAAGCGCGGCAAGGACTGTCAGCGTCAGGCTGAGGGCAAGGATGCGGCCGCGCCGTCCCTCGGGCAGGGCGGTGTCGATCATTGGGCGAGATCGGCGCGGATGACGAACTGGTCCGGGCCCTGTTCGCCGTGCTCGTCCGTCGCGCGTGTGACCGGGGCGACGAAGGCGGGATTCCGGAGCAACGGGTCGGCGGCCAGCGTTGGGATCAGCTTCGCCGCCGCCAGCGCCTGTCCGCTGATGCCCAGTTTGCCCTGGCGCAGCGACAACTCGGACAGCACCGTGTCGTCGGCCAGTATGTCGGTGACGGTTGCCAGCACCTGCAACGCGTCGCCGATGCGTGCCCGCTCGGTGGCGATCACGTCGGCACCGGGCACCCCCGCGGCGACGCGGCGGCGCAGCGTCTCCACCTCGGACACGCGCGGCGCCAGCCCGGCGATGCGCCGCTCCACTTCGCCGCGCGCCACTGCTTGCATAATGAACGGGGTGACCAGAGCCGCGACCGCGCAGACGGCGCAGAATGCGGCGGCGATGGCGACCAAACGGCCGCCGGAGCCTGCGCCGGGGCCGCTGGGTGCGCCGCCGGTCAGGGCAAGACGACGCGGATCCCCGGTGGGCGTCTCGGCCTCCAGCGCAGTCGGGGCGACGCCAACGCGGCCGAGCGCGTCCAGCAGCGGGCGCAGCGCCGGCAGCGGCACCAGCGACAGCCGGACCAGAAGCTGGGAGCGGGCGCGGTCGCGCCGATCCAACGCGAAGCTCCAGACCACGTCGTCCGCCGCGAACGGGGTCAGCCTGTCCATCTCGTAGCGCAGCACGCTCGCCGGGTCCCGCTCTGCAGCCAGCGGCAGCCTCACGGTGCGTTCCAGCAGCGCGCCGGGCGCCAGCCGGAGCACGATCTCCCGCGGGCGTTCCCGGCTTCGTCCCAGGCCGCGTCCGTTGGAGACCTCCCGCAGCGCCGACGCCGCCTCGTCCAGCCCGCCCGCGTCCATGCCGAAGCGCCCAAGCCGCGTCTCGGTCCGGCGGCGGTACTGCGCGAAGCCCAGACCGGGAGGATCATCGGCCCGCTCGTCGGTGACGATCAGCGCATCGCCACGGCGCATGTCGGCCAGCCGCGCCGGCAGCAGGTCGAGCATCTGCCGCATCCACCAGCTTCCCAGGTCCCGCAGCATTGTCATCCCGAGGCCAGATCGTTCAGGCTGAGCATGGCTGTCAGCAGCGAGGCGACAATCCCGGCAACCGCGGCACCCATCAGAATGGTGATCGCCGGCACCAGCAGCGCGACCAGGCGCTGCGTCACGACACGGGTGCGCTCCTCATGGATCGCCGCCGCGCGCAGTGCCATCGCGCCAAGCTGGGCGTTCTCCTCCCCGAGGCGGAGGAGGTGGATGGTGCGCACCGGGAACACGCCCGCGCTTGCCAGCGGCCGGGACAGCCCGGCGCCGTCGCGCACGCTCTGGCTGGCCACGTCCACCGCGGTTGCCGCCGCACGGTTCCCGACCACGTCGCGGACGATCGCCAACGCGCCAACCAGCGGCACACCATTCACGAGCAGCGTCCCCAGGGTTCGGGTCAGCCGCGCCGCCAGCACCTCCTTGGCCAGCGCGCCGACCACCGGTACGCGCAGCAGCAGCCGGTCGGCCAGCAGCCGCGGCCCTGGCCGGCGCAACACGACGCGGGCGACAAGGACCAGGACTGCCAGCGCCATCAGCACGAATACGCCGTCATTGGCCACGAAGTCGCCGGCGTCGATCAGAAACTGCGTCGAGGGTGGCAGCGCAGCCCCGCTCTGCTCGAACAGCGGCACGAACTGGGGCAACACCTGCGTCAGCAACAGAACGATGGCGCCGGTCGCGGCGACCAGCAGCAGCGCGGGATAGATCAGCGCCGAGGTGACGGTGGCCGCCAGGCGGCGCTGGCTGTCCAGCAGCTCGGCCAGCCGGTCCAGCGTCTCGGCCAGCCGGCCGCTGGCCTCGCCGGCACGCACCAGCCCGACATACAGGCGGGAGAAGCTCTGCGGGTGCTGCGCCAGCGCCGCTGCCAGCGGGCTGCCGTCCCGAACGGCGTCGCGCAGCGCCGTGACCACCCGGCGGGCCGCGCCCTTTGGGGCAGTGTCCTGCAGGTAGCGGAGCGCCCGGTCGAGGTCCTGGCCGGCGGCGAGCATGGTGGCCAGCTCGCGGGTCAGGTCGGCGACCGCCTGGGCGCCGAGGCCGCGGCGGGACCCGAACTCGGCTGTCGCCAGGTCGGCCAGGAACGAGCCGCCACCGGCAGGCTCGGCCCGCATCGGCATGCTGCCCTGCTTTTGCAGCCGGGCAATGACTTCGGCCTCGGTCTCGGCCTCCATAACGCCGCGCTGCATCTCGCCCTGCGGCCCGATCGCGACATAGCGGAACGACGGCATGGCGCTCAGGCCTCGGTGCGGATGCTGCGCACGACGTCCTCGATCGTCGTGATGCCGTCGATTGCGGCGGCCAGCCCGGCATCGAACATCGTGACCATGCCGCTGGCCACGGCCGCGCGCTCGATGCTGGCGTGGTCGGCACCGGAGAAGATCAGGCGTTCGATCTCCGCATCCGGTTGCAGGAACTCGGCGATGGCGAAGCGTCCGCGATAGCCGGTGTCGCGGCATTGCGGACAGCCGACCGGATGGAACAGCGTGACCGCCCCGCCATTGGCCCGCCGGTCGAGCTCGAACCTGCTGACCAACTCGGGGGCAGGGGCAACGGGGCGGCGGCAGGCGGTGCACAGCCGGCGCACTAGGCGCTGGGCCAGCACGCCGCGCAGCACCGCCGTCATCAGGTAGTCCTCCAGCCCCATGTCGCGCAGCCGGGTGATCGACGCGGCAGCCGAGTTGGTGTGGAGCGTCGAGAGCACCAAATGCCCGGTCAGCGCCGCCTGCACCGCGATCTGCGCCGTCTCCAAGTCGCGGATTTCGCCGACCATGATCACGTCAGGGTCCTGGCGCACGATCGCGCGCAGCAGGTTCGCGAAGGTCAGCCCGATCTGCGGACGCACCTGGATCTGGGTGATCCCGGCAAGCTGGTATTCGTTCGGGTCTTCCACAGTGACGATCTTGCGGGTGACCGCGTTCAGCGCCAGCAGGCCGGTATACAGCGTGGTGGTCTTGCCGCTGCCGGTCGGGCCGGTGACCAGCACGATGCCGTTCGGCAGGTCGAGCGAAGCGGCGAAGCGGCGGATCACATGATCGGGCAGGCCTAGCCTGGCGTAGTCGAACGCCATCGCGCTGCGGTCCAGCACGCGCAGCACCACCGTCTCGCCGTGCAGCGAGGGGATGGTGGAGACACGAAAATCCGTCTCCTGCCCTCGGACGGCGAGCTTGATGCGCCCGTCCTGCGGCAGCCGCCGCTCGGCAATGTCGAGCCGGGCCATGATCTTGATGCGCGAGGTGATGGCGGCGGCGAGCCGCGGCGACGGGCTGTCGGCCTCGTGCAACACGCCATCATAGCGGTAGCGAATCCGCAGCCGGTCCTCGAATGGCTCGACATGGATGTCGGAGGCCTGGGTCTCCACGGCGCGGGTCAGAAGCTGGTTGACCAGCCGGATCACCGGGGCCTCGCTGGCCAGATCCTTCAGCCGCTCGGCATCTTCCAGCAGTGGCTCGGTGGACGAGTCGGTCTCCTCCATCGCGGCCGTGGGATCGGCAGGGTATAGGCGCTCCAGGGCGGCTTCCAGCTCGACCGGCACCGCCACTTCCAGCACGACCTGGCGGCCGGTGGCGGCGGCGATTGCGGCCGGGGTGAAGGGGTCGAGCGGATCGGCGGCGGCCAACACCAGCATGTCGCCTTCGTCCGCCACCGGAAGGGCGCGGGCCTGGCGCAGGAAGCGCGGCGCGAGACAGTCGGCGAACAGCGGCGCGGCGTCCGGATAGCGCGCGGCGGAAGCGAGCGGACGGCCCAGGAGCAGCGCATAGGCCTCGGCGAGGCCGCGCTCCGACACCAGACCGAGTTGCATCAGCACGCTGTCGAGCCGCTGCCCGCTCTCGGCCGCTACGCGCCGCCCACGGTCCAATGTGCGCGCATCACACTGGCCCTGGCGGAGCAGGATGTCCGACAACGCCTCGATCACATTGTCGTCCGGCGGTCGCATAGAGGGGGCCAGGTTCGCTGCCTTGTGAAACAATTCTGATTCGGATTGTCACTCACGGCGAAGCCCCGGCAAGTTACAGGTCCGCGACAGTTTTCATCACGTTGCACGTGCCCGGTCGGATCAACGCAAGCCGGCGACGCGATTGACAGTCGGGGCCGTGCCCCGATTGTCACAAGACTGCCACGGCGCGAGTAATCTTGCTACCGGCGCGCAATGCGAAGACGTTTTACCTATGGCTCCCGTGCGGTAAGAAAAGACAGGCGGCAGCCAAGGCTGCCGCCTGTCTGGCAAGCGCGGTCCGGCGAATCAGGCGGTGCGGCGCCGCCGGCTGGCGAGCAATCCCGCCAGGCCGACCCCGAGCATGCCCAGCGTCGCCGGCTCGGGCACGGACACGTTGTCGATCGCAAAGGCGTACGTGCTGGTGATTTCGACCGACGAGAAGTCCGGCCCGGTATAAGAGAGAAATCCTGACGGAAACAGGAGGCCGGACAGGCTTGACGATTCAGTAACCGTTGCGCCGGTGTTGGTTGTCAGGGTCAGCGTGTCGCTGCCTCCGAGGCCGAGCAGATCGATGAGCGCAAAGTTGAAGCTCAACGCGCCGATCGGGGCGCTGAATGCGATATCCAACGACCCGCCCGTCGTCTCCGTTAGGGCATTACCGCTCAAGCCAGCGGCCAAACCGTCCGCATTTCCGATGACAAACTGGCCAGGGTCCGACGGCGAAGAGAATGTCGCGGTCAGGCCATTATCGGTTATCGAAAGCGGCGTTGCGTTTCCGCCCTGTGCCTCGAAATCGTAGAAGGCACTGGCGGCGAACGCTGGAGCCGCGCTGGTCAGCGCGATGGCGGCGACGGCGGCGAGGAGAGGTGTCCGGGATGACATGGCAGGTGAGTCCTTTGCGGCTTGGCGCTGAATGGAGGCTGCTATAGTTCTAGGTTGCTTTTCCGTGATCGGAACGGAATTCCCAGTGAAACTTTCATTGATTGTTGAAGTCTGGCTCAGCGGACCGGCAGCGGGTACATCAATCCACCTTGCATCCAAAGTGCATTGAAACCGCGTGGCAGGTTGAGTGCTGAGTTCGCCCCCGCGGCGCGCGCGTAGATTTCACCGTAGTTCCCCACCACGGCGATCACGTGCGCCGCCCACTCGGGCGGCAACCCGAGCGCGCGCGCGGCGGCAACGTCCTTGCCGAGCAGGCGCTGCACCGCAAGGTCGTCGCTGCCGATCATCGTGCCGATGCTCTGCTGCGTCACGCCGCTGGCTTCGGCTTGGACCAGCGCGAAGACTGTCCAGTCAACGATCCCGGCCCAGGCTTCATCCCCCTCTCGAAACGCCGGCACCACCGGGTCGAGTGTCAACATCTCCGGCAGGAACACAAAGTTCGCCGCCCGGGCTTGGAAGGTCGAGCGCTTCTCGGCCAGCTTGGACAGCTCAGCGGTGACCGCATCGCAGTGGCCGACGACGAGGGCGGCGTCCATTTCGCCCTCCTCCTGGAACGGAAACGGTATGTAGGCGATCCCGCGTGCCTTCATGACCGGGTCCAGCGCCGGCTGGTAGTCGGTGCCGTCGATGAAGCACAGCTTGCGGCCGGCGAGGTCCTTGATCGACGCAATGCCGGACGACTTCTCGACGATGAAGCCCTGCGCGTCGAAGAAGATGGGCGGCCCAAAACTGACGCCGTGCAAAGCCCGGTTGGTGGCGGTAGGGGTCACGCCAACCAGCAGGTCGACCTTGCCCGCTGCCAGCGCCTGCAAGCCAAGCTGCTCGGCTTGGAACGCCGTCGCCTCCATTTTCGCCTTGTCGCCGAACACGGCGACCGCAACGGCCTTGCAGATCTCGCGGCCAAGGTCGCTAAGACCACCGTGCAGGTCGTCCTTGTTGAACTCCGGTACTTCAGCGATCACGCCGCAGGCCAGCTTGCCCGCCGCGCGGACCTTATCCAATACCTGTCCTGCGTGAGCCGGCGCCGCAACACCGCTGGCCAGCATGGCAACCGTCGCAACGCCGCCTAACCACGCAACAAAATCGAATCGCATCAAATCCAGTCCTTTGCGGAATCGCAAAAGGACGGGGGCACGCCCCGTCCTTTGCTCCGTGACGTCAGAGGTCTTCAGGGTGTCCAGGTGCCGGATATGGCGATGCCAGGGTTGGTGGACGGACGCGGATTGAAATCGGCCTGGGGCTGGTCGATCGGCATGCTTCCCAGTCCGCTCGTGTAGTCGGTTGGCGTAATCCCCAGCGCTGAGCAGCCGGCGCCGTTGTAGTGCGGCAGCGACTTGATCGCGGGAGTGCCGATAATGGCGTAGCTCGCCGGCAGCTTCGGTGCGTTGCCGGTCAGCCGGTCGTTGTCGAACGCCTCGAGCAAGTCACCCATTGGCGTGACAAGGTCATCCGCCGGGCCAAGATTGGCCTGACCAAGTGCCGATTGACCGAGTGTCCGCGCGCGTTGCTCGTCCGGCAGGTCGGCGAGCGGCACCAGGCCGAACAGCTCGTCGATCAGCTTAATCACCGAGCTGTGCTCGCTGTAGACGTGCGAGACAGTGTGCACGGCGCTGAACGGCGAGATCACAATGGCCGGGATCCGCGGGCCGCCGGTCAGCGGGTAACCGCTCTGATCCCACGCGCGAATGTTGAGCGGCGCATGGTCGTACATGCCGTCGGTCTCGTCATACGTGATGACGATCGCGCTTTGGCTCCAGTACGGGCTGTTGGCGATGGCGTTGACGGCGTCGGCCACCATCGCCTCGGATAGCTGGGCATCCGAGTACCCGGGGTGATCGTCGTTGCCAGGGAACGTCTTGCGGACAACCGGGTTCGCGTCGAGCGTCTGCATGCCATCGTTGTTGTAGTAGCCGCCGCGCACGTAGAATACGCCGCCCTGCGCCGGCAGTTTCTGCGCCGCGACGTCGGTGAAGAAGTTCCCCAGCGCATGCAGGTTCTGCAGCTCGGTCTTGTTGTCGCCCAGATAGCCGAAATACTGCGGCCCGTTGTGATGGACGATGTACGAGCCCTGCGGCGGGTGCGCGACGCCGTCGCTGGTGGTGGTGCCGTCGAACGGCTCCGGCCCGAAGCCCTGCTGGTACCAGCCCCACGGAACGTTTGCGTCCTTGCTGGCGACCGTCCAGATGTCGTGCTGCACGTCCAGCAGATCGGCGGCGGGGTTCTCGTCCTGGGCGATGATCTGACCGATCTTGCTACCCATGAACGACAGCGGCAGCGTGGCGAAGGTCAGGTTGCCGTTCGGCGTGGCCGGGTTCTCATCCGTGCCGTAGACCGGCTTGACCGCTGACGTATCCTTGTTCGAGCCGGGGAACGGGCCTGGATCGCCCACCACCGGCACAGTGCCGTTGGCGCCCAGGTTCGGGTGCAGTGCCCACTGCGTCTCACCCGACTGGCCGGCGATCATCGCGATCGCGTTCGGCGTGGAAGGGCCGATCGTGGTTTGGTGGAAATTGTCGAACAGGGTGAAGCGGTCGGCGTATTGCCACAGGAACGGGATGGTGTCGCAGTCCAGGTGTCCCAGCGCGACCTCACCCATCTGCTTCTGGGCCAATGTCGGGTTCGACGTCGGCGCCGCACCGGTGGAGGTGGAGATGACGTTACCGCTCGCGTCGTAGCCGAGCTTCTCCTCATCCAGCGCATAGGCGTCGTTCTGCGCCGTCTTCTTGTCGGCGGCGAAGTGCATGCTGTTGACCATGCCGGTGTGCGAGTGGTCAACCGATGCCGTGTCCTCGGGGTAGACCTGAACGGTGTTGCCGTTCACGTCCGTCACGGTGCGCGGCATCAGGAACGGCGACACCGTACCATAGCTGCCATCGATATTGCGGATTTTCTGGTTGAAGCTCGGCAGCGTGTTCGCCGGCTGCGCGTCGGCGCCAGCGCCTGAGTAGGTCGTGAAAAGACCGTTGGCGCCCGGATAGGTGCCGAAATAGTGGTCGAAGGAACGGTTTTCCTGGAAGATGACGAACACGTACTTCACCTGCTGCCGCAGAAGCTGCAGCTTGGCGGCCTGCGTCAGCGGAGTCTGCGCGCTTGGGTCGCGCGTGTACTGCGCCGACGCGGTGCCGGTTGCGCCGGCGAGGGTCAGGGTCGGCGAGGACGCCGCCACTTCCACGGCGAAGGCGGTCGTGTTCTGCAACATGGCGGTGACGGCCAGTGCAGCACACGACGTCTTCCAGATCTGCTTTCGGCTCATGCGGCTCAAAACCCCCTCGACTGCTGGCGGTGCCAACCTTGTGACACGCCTGTGACCACCCTCGCGCGACGGCAGTCCACGCGCTCTCTCCAGGGGACCGTTACCAAAGTGGCACGCATGGTGCGCGTGACGGTTTCGCTAATTTCTGGTTTACACCGGCACTCGGGACACACGGGCACCTGCCAAATGATGAACGTTGCTGCGATCCGACCATGCGAAGGTCACTGGGGACGCGCGGCTGGTGACGCCACGGCTGAGAGCCTGATCGATGACAGCGCTGCGGGTTCAGCAACGCGCCGCGGCGATGCGGGATTCACGCTGCTGGAGGCGCTCGTCGCCTTCGTCATCGCCGCGCTCGCGCTTGCGGTGTTCTATGACGGCGTTGTGGGAGGTCTGCGCGGGACAAGGCGCGCGGACGCAACCGAGACGGCATTGTCCCTGGCACGCTCTCATCTGGCCGCGCTGGACGCCACCGTGCTGGCACCGCGCGTGACCGAGGGCCTGGACGGCAGCGGCTTTCGCTGGAGACTCAGCATCAAACCGGCGGGCGCGGTGCCGCTCGGTCTCGCCAACGATGCTGACCCGGTCGCAGGGTCCGCCCAGGCCGTCCTTTATGCGGTCAGCGTCACCGTCTCCTGGTCCACGGGCGGCGACTCACGGAGCGTGAGGCTCGACAGCGCCCGGGTCGGCGCCAACAGAGCAAGCCAGTGATACCGGCATCGGGCGGGTTGAGCCCGTGGAAGATCATTCGGCCAGTCCAGTTGGTATTGTCCGCAGCATCGCCCACCGCTTCCCGCAACTGCCACGGCCAAGCCGGCTTCACCCTTCTCGAACTGCTCGTCGCGCTGGTCGTCGTCGGGTTGCTGCTGGCCGGTCTGGGCCAGGCGCTGCATGGCGGGCTGCTCGCATGGACGGCACAGGGGCGCCGCACGGCTGCTGACCTCGACAGCATGGAGCGGCTTCTGCGGCGGATGATCGCTGAGGCCGATCCTGGCAACTCGGCCACCGATATCGCCTTTCACGGAGAGCCTCATCGCCTTTCGTTCCTGACCCGCCTCCCCCATGCATTCTCCACCCTGCCCCCGGGCGAGGCACCCAACGCCGATGCCGAGGTGACGGTTGGGATCGATGCGCAGCAGCGGCTCGTGTTGCGGTGGCTGCCCACGCCGAACGCAAAACGGATCGGGCCGCCGCCGGTGGCGGGCGAGACCGTGCTGGCCGAAGGAGTCACCGGGCTCGACCTGGCTTACGCCCGCACGGCGGAGCAGGGAGGCTTATGGCAGGCAACCTGGGCGACTCCGCTTCTGCCGACGCTGGTGCGCATACGGCTGGTATTCCGGCACGGCGACGCGCGTCGCTGGCCCGACATCGTCGAAGCGACCCGGCGCACGCGACCGCAGAGCTAGTCCGGATCAATGCCCGGTATACGCGGCCCGCTCGCCAGTCAGCGCGGCTTCGCATTGCTGATCGTGCTTTGGTCGGGCGCGCTGCTGGCCATGCTCGGCACGGCGGTGACCGCGGTCGGGCGCGCCGATGCGCAGGTCGCGGCCAATTTGCGCGGCAACGCGGTTGCGGAGGCCGCCGCAGACGGGGGCGTGTTCACAGCGATCTTTCACCTTTTGGACCGTTCGGCGACGCGTTGGACCGCGGATGGAACGACATGGCCACTTCGCCTGCCTGGTGCCGCCGTGCAGGTAACGCTGTTGGACGAGCATGCCAAAGTGCCGCTGAACTATGCGCCGGTTACGGTCCTGGCGGTGCTGCTCGTCGAGCTCGGCGCCGATCCGCCGACCGCTACAACTTTGGCAGCACGCATCGCCGCGTGGCGTGGGGGTAACCAGAAAATCGGCGGTGCGGCGCCCTATCTCGCCGCTGGACGGGTATGGGGGCCGCCTGAGCGGCCGTTTCGCGCCGCTGAGGAGCTATCGCTCGTGCTTGGCATGCAGGCGGAGTTGGTCGGCAGGCTGGTGCCGCACGTCACGGTCTTTACCAGCCGCGTGCCATCGCCGGGCACGACTGACCCAATTGTGGCAAGAGCTCTGACACGGCTGTCCGAGGGCGGCATCAGGCTGCTCGGCTTCGACGAACCGCCGGTCGTCACGGTGGTCGCGACGGCAGTCGCTGGCGGCGGGGCTCGCTTCACCCGAATGGCCGTGGTGCGGATCAGCGCCAGTGCGTCCCATCCGTTCGAACTGCTCGATTGGCGCGAGCTTACCACAATGCCAGACCGTTTGGCCGTGCCGGGGTGATCATGGGAGCACGCTGCTCGGCCTTGGCTAAATAGGTCTTTGGCCGAGGGCCGGTCGCCCCGCCCTTCGAGGGCGGCAGGCTGGAATTGTCCGGCGTCTTGGGTGGGGCGGCGTGCCCTGCCGATACAGCGAGCGATACGGAGCAACCGCGCGCTGCCGGCGGCGAGCAGGTTGGCAATGCCGAACAGCATCTGGCGGCTGCCGCGATAGCCGGCCAGGCCGAACCCGGCCTGCGGCACCGCTCCACGGGACCTGGTAACCTGCACGTGATGGCGGCGATTTCCATAGCAGACTAATCCCTCGTCGGTCGCTTAGCTGTGGCATGTTCACGCGCATGCCGCATCGGGAGACCTGCATCATGATTACGAAGCGCATTTTCTTGACGGGCGGCGCGATCGGCCTGGCGGCGGCATCCGGCTGGTGGGGGGCGGCCGCCGAAACCTTCGCCGTAACCCACAGCGACGCGGAGTGGCGCAAGCTCCTGACGCCCGAACAGTATGCGGTTCTGCGTCGAAGTGCGACCGAGCGCCCCTTCTCCAGCCCTCTGCTTCACGAGGAACGGCGTGGCGCCTTCGCCTGCGCGGGCTGCGAACTTGACCTGTTCTCCTCGGCCACGAAATTCGACAGCTTCACGGGCTGGCCGAGTTTCTGGACGCCGCTGAACAAGGCGGTGGTCGAGACCAGGGACACCACGTTCGGCATGGTGCGAACAGAAGTCCAATGCAGCCGCTGTGGCGGACACCTGGGCCACGTTTTCGATGATGGCCCGAAGCCGACAGGGCTTCGCTACTGCATGAACGGCGTCGCCATGTCATTCAAGCCTGCTTCCGCCTGACACGCGAAAAGCCACTGACCATGATTCTGTTCGTGCTGGCATATCTCGGCGGGGTTCTGACCATCGTCAGTCCCTGCATCCTGCCCGTCTTGCCGTTCGTGTTCGCGCGGGCGGACCGGCCCTTCGTCCGCAGCGGTCTGCCGATGCTCGCCGGCATGGCCGCGACCTTCGCCGTGGTGGCGACCCTGGCCGCCGTCGGAGGCGGTTGGGCCGTCGAGGCCAACCAATATGGTCGCATCGCGGCGATCGCCATTCTGGCGCTGTTCGGCCTCGTGCTGCTGTTTCCCGCTTTGTCCGACCGGATGACGCGGCCCCTTGTCGCGCTCGGGGCGCGTCTGTCCCGGTCCGCCGACCAGAGCGCTGCTTCAGGCGGCTCGGCGATCCTGCCGTCGCTGCTGCTCGGTGTCGCGACGGGCCTGTTGTGGGCGCCATGCGCCGGACCGGTATTGGGCCTGATCCTCACGGAAGCGGCCCTGCAGGGGGCAAGCGTCCAGACCTCGCTGTTGCTCGTGGCCTATGCGGCCGGCGCGGCGACCTCCCTTGCGCTTGCCCTGCTTGTCGGAGGGCGCGTGTTCACCGCCATGAAGCGCTCGCTCCCGGCCGGCGACTGGATACGGCGCGGACTGGGTGCGGCAGTGCTCGTCGCCGTCATCGCAATCGCGCTAGGCCTGGACACGGGTTTCCTCACCCGCGTCTCGCTGGCCAGCACGGCGTCTCTCGAACAGCGCTTGCTCGACAGGTTGTCGCCAGAAGCGGTCGCGCCGCAGCCCGTGCCGGTGGTCATCTCGGGCGGTCCCGCAATGACCGGCACCGAGCCCGCGATGATGATGCGGGCCAGGCCCGAACCTGCGGCCGAAGCACTGCCTGTCGAAGGCCCGCTGCCTTCGCTGTCCGGCGCGGTCGCATGGCTGAACTCGCCGCCGCTGACGGCGGCGGGGCTTAAGGGCAAGGTGGTCCTCGTCGATTTTTGGACCTATTCCTGCATCAACTGCCTTCGCTCGGTCCCCTATGTCCGGGCATGGGCCGAGAAGTACAGGGACCAAGGCCTGGTGGTGATAGGCGTCCACGCCCCGGAATTCGCGTTCGAGAAGAACATCGCCAACGTGAAAAAGGCCGTTTCCGACCTAAAGATTGGCTATCCCGTGGCGATCGACAATGACTACGCAATATGGCGCGCTTTCGACAACCAATATTGGCCGGCGCATTACTTCATCGACGCGGAGGGTCGTATCCGGCACCATCATTTCGGCGAAGGCGACTACGACGGGTCCGAGCGGGTGATCCAGCAACTCCTGGCGGAGGCGGGCAAGACCGCATCGGCGGCGCTGGTCGCAGTCAGCGCCTCCGGGGCGGAGGCAGCCGCTGACATGGGCGACGTCCGATCGCCGGAGACCTACATCGGCTATGACCGGGCAGCGAACTTTGTCTCTCCGGGAGGGACCGTCCAGGATGCCTCGCATGTCTATGCGGCAGGCATGCCGCAGCTCAACGAATGGGGGCTGTCGGGAGTCTGGACGATCGGCGGCGAACATGCCGCTCTCAACAAGAAGGATGGTGCGATCGTCTATCGGTTCCACGCACGCGACCTGCATCTGGTGCTGGGGCCGGCGCCGGATGGCGGTCCGGTCCGGTTCCGTGTGACGATCGACGGCGCCCCGCCCGGCGACAGCCACGGCACGGATGTCAATGCGGACGGAAGTGGCGTTGTAACCGGGCAGCGGCTCTACCAGCTCATCCGGCAGAGCGGCGCGATCACCGATCATACGTTCAAGATCCAGTTCCTCGATCCCGGCGTGCAGGCTTACGCATTTACGTTCGGCTGAAATCGGAGATTGCAGATGTCCCCTTTGTTCAACGGTCCGACACGCGTCCTTCGCCATACCCGCCCTGCATTGTTTGTCGCGGCCTTGCTGTCGCTGGCGGGCATCGGGCTGACCGCCTCGCCATCGGCAGCCGGCGATTCGCGCGTGGTTCCCGCGCCTGCGATCGACGAGCCGGCCGGCCAGGCGGCATCCGAGGTTGCCGTACTCGCCGGCGGATGCTTCTGGGGCGTGCAAGGCGTGTTCCAGCATGTCGATGGGGTCACCAGCGCGATCTCCGGCTACGCTGGCGGCGACAAGGCGGCGGCGCAGTACGAGACGGTTAGCACCGGCAGAACCGGGCACGCGGAATCGGTTCAGGTCACCTTCGACCCTCGCAAGATCAGCTACGGCCGCCTGCTGCAGATCTATTTCTCGGTTGCCCATGATCCGACGGAACTCAACCGGCAGGGGCCGGATTCCGGCACCCAGTATCGTTCGGCGATCTTCCCGACGACTCCCGAGCAGGTCCGCGTGGCGAAAGCCTACATCGCGCAACTCAACCAGGCGCATGCGTTCGACGCCGCGATCGTCACCCGGATCGAGCCCGATCGGGGTTTCTACCCGGCCGAGGCTTATCATCAGGACTTTCTGACGCGGAACCCGACCTACCCCTACATCGTCATCAACGACCTGCCGAAGATCCAGGATCTGAAGCGTCTATTCCCGGACACCTATCGTGCCGACCCGGCGCTGGTCGTGTCGGCACGTTCGCCGAGTTGAACGCTGCCGGAAGTCCAGCCCGGTCTGGCTCCCAATCGCTCGGCCTGCTGGGCGTCGCCGGCGACGGCATCGCATTACGAGGCGCAGATGGGACTCGATCGCATAGATCGCTCTGCGTGCGCGAACGCGAGACGTAGAGCTAATTGTCGGCTTGTATCGCCGGTTATTATCGAATACCTCGGAACACAAGCTTGGCATCGGAATACGGATCCCAACACCGAATCATGGCGGCGAAAAACGCCAATCAGTCTCAAAACTTAGCACTTTATGAGGACATTCTATTAGATTTCGCTATGGACCACATGTCCACCACGTCAGTCATAGGCCCAGGTCGGCTTTAGTGGTTACTATTTTCGATTACAATAAGAAATAAACGGAAGTGCTTGCTTTTCCGCCCCTCGGCGTCTTATGATCACATAGCCGTGAGAGGCCGCCACCAAGGCACTATATAGTGTCATTCGTGATTATTGCGCCTTCAGCTCGGTTAGGTTGCCGAACGCCGATATTATTGATAAATTTCAATGCCCTGGAGATGTCGCATGTCAGCCCAGAAGTATTTATCTCGCCCGCTAAAGGGTTTTTCGTTCGAACTGCCCGATCTCATTATGCTGCTGGCCTGGTCCGAATTTCACGACATCGAGATGGTAATCGAACTCGACCACTGCGTTGAAGGCGAGGAATATGAGGAGGTTATCGCCTTCCACGCAAAATTCGGCGCGCTACGGCGATGGATCATGTGGTGCACAAAACGCGAGGTGGTCGTGCAGCCGCTGATCGGCAAACCACGGCGCTTTCGTACCGTGAGCGAGGCGATGGAGGTTCTTGCACCCGTTCGCGGCCAAATATAGCTTCGTCGAAACACACCAGCCGTCAAACGGGACGCCTGGAGTGTGCTGAACCATGCGCCCGGCCTGGTTCGGAGGCCGGGTGCAAACATCGGAGGTGAAAGCCCTGCCGCCCGATTGGGACGGCCAACGCGGCGGGTGTTGCGCTTCGTTTAGGCCTCCCATTCAGACGTCGGGCGCCGAATATCATACCCCTCGTGCGAGGCGACTGTGCCGCCAGTCGACGGCGCGGTGGCAGAGTCGGGCGCGTGCCCGCTATCGCCCGAACGGGTTGATGCGCTGCAACTCGGGCTCGCCGTCGAGCCACTGGTGCTTCAGCGCGCCGGCGACATGCAGCGCCAACAGTCCGTACAACCCGTAGCCGAACCAGAAATGCACCGTTCCAAGCACCGTATGGAGCGGTTCCTTCACCGCCGGATCGAGCCCCTCGATGAAGCCGACGCGAAACCAAGGCACCACCGAGAATAGCCGCATCGGATGAGTTGCTGCTTGATTCCAGGCGGAATCGTGCAGCCAGCCGGTGATCGGCAACGCGAAAATCCACACGTAGAGAGCGGCATGCGCAACATGTGCCGCCAGCCGCTCCCAGCGCGCATAGCCGTTCGGCAGTTGGGGTGCCTGATGCGACAGCCGCCACAGCAGCCGCAGGACCGCGAGCCCAAGCACGGTGATGCCGAGGGATTTATGGGTGTCGATCATCGGTCGCACCCACTCGTCCGGCGCGTGGTTCGCCCATACGCCCAGCACGACAGCAGCCAAGATCAGCAGCGCGATCAGCCAGTGCAGGATGGCGGCGACTTGGGTGTAGCGGGCTTGGGTGGTCATTTGGCGGCCCTCGTAACGCGGTTGCCGGTTTGTCGGAACGCACCAGATGTGGTCGGCATGGACGTTCCGGAAGGACACCGCGCGGCTATGAGGACACTGGAAGACGTGCGCCGCGCCGTCTCGCCGCGCTTCGTGCCGCCCCCGACAACGCTGCGCAGCGTGCTGATCCACGGTGGCGTAGCGACATTATGGTTGGCGCTATTCGCGCGCGCCTGGGTCGCCGACGGGCCGTTCGCCTGGTCCACCGGCCTGGTTTATGTCGGCTACGATACGTTTCTGCTGGTGTTCGTGGCGTGGCAGACCCTTCCTCTTGCGCGGCGCCGGCCTGAAGCCGCACCGAAGGTGGGCGCGCGCCGGACCACGCTCGGCGTGATCGTTGCCGCCCAGAACGAGGCGCCTGTGCTACCGCAAGCCCTTGCCGCGCTGCTGGCGCAGAGTGATCCACCGGATGAAATCCTGATCGCCGACGACGGCTCGACCGACGGCACCGCGCGTCTGCTGGCGGAGCGCTACGGGCTGGCGCCGCCGCTACTCGGGGGTGTCAGCGGCGGCAGCGCCGCGTTTGCGACGTTGCGATGGCTGCGGCTGGCGCACGGCGGCAAGGCGCGCGCGCTAAACGCCGCCGTCGCCGCCATGGGCACCGACGTCGTGGTGACGGTGGATGCCGACACGCTGCTCGACGGCGACGCGATAGCGGCTATGCGGGCGGCCTTCGCCGCCGATCCGGCTTTGGTGGCGGCAACGGGGCTGCTATCGCCGGAGTGCGGGCCAAGGCTGGCTGGGCGTGTGCTGCAATGGTTCCAGACATACGAATACGTTCGCAATTTCCTCGCTCGCTTCGCCTGGATGCGATCGGACGGGCTGCTGCTGATCTCGGGTGCCTTCGCCGGTTACCGCCGCGGCGCGGTGCTTTCGGTGGGCGGGTTCGATCCCGATTGCCTGGTGGAGGACTACGAATTGATCCACCGGCTGCGCCGCAGTGCGGTGCATCGTGGGCTGACCTGGCGGACCGCTGTGCTGGGCGAAGCGCGGGCACGCACCGATGCGCCGGCCACCATTCCCGCATTCTTCAGCCAGCGCCGTCGCTGGTTCGGCGGGTTCCTGCAGACGCAGTGGTGGTATCGCGACATGGTCGGCGATGCCCGCTACGGCCGGGTGGGGACGCTGATGCTGCCGCTGAAGGCGATAGACACGCTGCAACCGATCTACGGCCTGACCGCCTTTGGGCTGCTGGCGGTTTATCTGGCGACCGGCCGGCTATCGGTAGCGCTGCCGGTGGGGGGCGTGATCGGAGCCAAGATCCTGCTCGATTTTGCGCTGCACCTCTGGTTCGTTCACCTATACCACGGCTGGTCGGCCGGGCGCACGCACGCGACCCTGGGGGCGGCGTTCCTGGCGGCGCTGGTCGAGCCGTTCAGCTTCCAGCTACTGCGTCACACCGCCGCCGCCTGGGGCTGGGTCACGTTCCTAACCGGCCAGAGCCGTTGGAGCCGGCAGCGCCGGAACTGGATGCTGGCGCGGGCAGGGTCGTCGCTGACGGCCTCGCCGTCCGGCAGAGCGGCACGGTCGCACGGCGGTATCGGGTAACCGCTCGCTTTCCTACGTTTCGGGCCTGATCACCGCCCTATAGGCGTGCCACGTCGCATGTCCCGCGAGCGGCAGGGTGACGGCCAGGCCGATGCCGAACGCCGCCATTCCCAGCACGGTCAGAACCACCAGCAGCGCGGCCCACAGCGCCATGGTGCGAAGATTCAGCGTCACTGCGGTGAAGCTCGTCGCGATCGCTTCGGCCATGCCGATCCGCCGATCCAGCAGCATCGGCAGGGCGAACGCCCCGCCGGCGAACGCCAGCGCCGCCATTCCGGCACCAAGCACCAGGAAAAGTCCCAGGAACGTCAGCCCGTGGACGGTGAGGGTCGCGTTGAGCAGGCCTTCCGCGTCCGGTCCCACCGTGTCGGGGAAGGTCAATGCAAAAAGGAGCTCGGTGAGGCGGAGCCAGAGAAGGAACAGGAACATGAAAGCCAGGCCGGCGTAGAAGATCGGCCCCGCATTCGCCCTCCAGGCCAGCAATGCGCCGGCAAAGGATGGCCGCTTGCCTTGCTCAAGGTCGCGGCTGATGGCTTGGAAGCCGAGCGTTAGCGCCGGTCCCAGCAGCATGAAGCCGGCTGCAAGCGGCAGAAGCATGAAGATCGTCTGCGTGCGCCAGAGCCCGATTGTGAGGATGAGACCGACGATAACGAAGAGCGCGCCGTACGCCAGGCTCGCCAAGGGGGCCGCACGGAAATCCCGCCATCCGGCGGCAAGCCAGTGGAACGGCTGGTCGGAGGCGACGCGACGGACACGGTCGGCGTAGGGCAAAGCGGGCGTGGACGCATTGCCATCGGCGATAGGCATAGGCTCCTCCCTTCATTGCGCTATATACTGACGCGTTTTTTGCGACATTAGCACGAGGCGCTTGGGGGGAAAGTCGCGGATGCGCGAGCGTTCGCGGGGACGGCGGACGACCGTCAGCTAGGTTGGCGGGGGCGCCAGACGGCGCTGGATCTCGGCCTGACCCATCCTCGATTCGTGTGATCCGCGTTACCACGTCCGAGATCACCGAACCGGCGAGGCCGGTGGCCGCAACACCGGCGGCGGCCCTGGCTTCGGTGATGAGCTGGCCCTGCCCGGCCTCCAAATGCGTCATCCGGTCTTCCAAGGCGCGCAACCGGGCCTCGATGGCTTCCAAGGCAGCCCGGGTTTTCTTCTGGAGTTTGAGTAACTCCAAAGTCGCGCCGGCACATCCCAGATAGCCACCGGCGGGCTACGCCGCTTTGCTGGTCAGGCGATCCAATAAGGCGTCCATGGCCGTACGCTCGTCGGCGAAGTCGTGTTGGAGCCGCGCCAGAATGGAATCGATGTCCTCGAAAATGGCTTGTTGTGCCAGCTCCGTTGCCGCCTCGTCGGGCGAATTCGCGACCACTTCAATCACGGTGTCCCCCTCGGCGAATATACCTGTGCGGGCGCCGGACATTTGTGCGGCGCCAGCGTGCGGAGGGGTAGCAGCGGCAGATTCCGTTGTCCGCGCTCGCATCGACGATGCTACCAAGGGCGAGGCCACCGCCGTGCCGGCCACGATGGGGCTTTCGCTGTCCGATGCTTTCCGGCCCATGCTCAAGCGGGTGGCCGCGGAGAAAGCGTTGCCGTTTGGCCCTTCGTGCCGACCATCGAGGGCATGAAGGCGGATCGGCGTGGCGAGTTGGTGACGGCTGGAAAGCCCGGCCAACGCGTCCTCACGGAGAACGCAGGTGCTGGCGAACGAAGTTCACAACTTCGACGCGGTTTGCATCCCGATCTTTCCCCAAGAGGCCTTTGCTTCGATTTATCGCGACTTTGGGGATACCGCGCACATCGCAGGTCCTTCCTCCTTGCCTGCATGCCCACAGACCGACGAATACGACGCATTTCGGCTTAAGAAGGTCCAGCCACGGCTCAAAATGCGTGCATCGACATGCGTCCGCGATGCGGTCATTCGGCGGCGGCATCTTCTTTTTTGGGTCCTCGGGCTTCTTGGTACGGCAGCGGACGAGATTGACGTAGGCAATATCCTCCAAAGTCAGGCCGCTCTCCTCCAGCGGAAAGTACAGCCCCCGGATTGGCCATGTCGGTATATATTTACGCAGAACAGTATTTAGCTTATCGAAGATCTCCCACGTCCGCGCCCTGCGGGATTCACACGTTTCGGAAAACCATTGCGGAACAATGGGTTATGGGGCGATAATCATTACGAATAGCGCGCTATTCTATAGCTGGAAATACTTCCCGGAGGACACAAGGACTCTGTTTCGAGCCGCCCGATTCCGGGCGATTGGGAGGCAAGTAAATTGTGTGAATGCCGTAGCGTCGGCGCCTCCCGTAGTGCTCGCAGGGCTGCCGTGTAGCCCTTATCCGCCAACTCGAGTTTTGCGGGGGGCACGGCCGGGTTCTGCCCAACGAGCAGTAGCTTGCTGCGCTGGTAACCGACGCCAATGTAACCAGGCTGCGGCACATTCTCACCGCAATCTCGCAAGAGATTCGGGTCGGTTTCACTGCTGCATTTTTCACACCTAACCACCCTGGCGAATTCAAGGCGCCAGCGTTCAAACGCCATGTCGCTCGTATTCATCAATCCGCCTGTGGAATCTAGGGGTCATTGCGGTGCCGAGATAGCCAGCCGATACACTATAGTGTCAGAACTCCCGGCCATCAAGGCGGATTTCGCGCATCAAAGGCGTCCGTTCGTGATATGACGTTGCGAGGTATGGCTTCGCATCGACGAAAGCGCCTGTCTCGGCGAGGAAATCGAGGCGTAGATCAGCCAAGCGATCGAGTTCTTTCCACCGATCCGGAAATGACATTAAGAAGACTGCCACGTCATAATCAGAACCGTCATGCGCATCGCCGCGCGCGCGGGAGCCAAAAAGAACCACGCGATCAATTTGGTCGCCGTATACGTCCTCCAGGGCGGTCCTAAACCGCCCCAAAATTGGATCGTCGGCATATTCGTGTGTAGAGCTTAAAGTCACGGATTGCCCCGGCGATCCTCAAAGTAAAAACTTGTGCCAGCACCACGTGTAGCAGGGGCACGCGCTTTGGTGGCGCGTTCCGCGATTTCCGCCCGGCGGTGACACCCGGCGCAACGGCCCTCACACCCCCGTCCCCCCCACAATCAGCGCCCGAACCTGCGCCGGCCCGATCGCGCTCCGGACCCCCTCCAGCACGCTCGGCTCCCGCATCCGCCGCGAGATCGCGGCCAGCAGCGGCACATGCTCAGCCTCGGGCGGGATCAGCAGCAGGAACACCAGGTCCACCGGCTTGTCGTCGATCGCCTGGAAGTCGATCGGCTGGGTCAGCCGCACGAACAGCCCGAAGAACCCCGCCAGCCCCGGCAGCCGCGCATGCGGCAGGGCAAACCCCCGCCCCAGCCCGGTCGAGCCCAGCGCCTCCCGCGCCTCCAACGCCGCCGCGACCACCCCCGGGTCCAGCCCCAGCGTCAGCCCGGCCCGCCTGGCCAGCTCCTGGATCAGGTGCGCCTTGCCGGAGACCCGAAGGTCCCCAACCACGCGGTCAGGCGTCAGCAGTTCATCCAGCGTCATCGCGGGTCCTTCAGTCGATCACCCGGAGACGATAGCCGATCCCGGTCTCGGTCAAGATATGCTGCGGCCGCTCCGGGTCAGGCTCGATCTTCTGCCGCAGCGCCCGGATATAGATGCGCAGGTATTGCACGTCGGTATCGCCGCCCCAGACCTTGGTCAGCAGGAACCGGTGCGTCAGCACCTTGCCGGCATGCGCCACCAGCAGCCGCAATACCTCGTACTCGCGGGGGGAAAACTTCACCTCCGCCCCCCGCACCGTGACTATCCGGCGCACCAGGTCAACCGACAGGTCGCCGCTCTTGAACACCGGCGTCTCGCCTTCCTGCTGCAACCGGTGCCGCAGGGCGGTGCGGATGCGCGCCAGTAGTTCGTCGATGCCGAACGGCTTGGTCACGAAATCGTCCGCGCCGAGGTCCAGCGCCGCCACCTTCGCCCGCTCGTCATCTCGGCTGGACAACACGACGATCGGCACCGCCAGTCCGGCCTCACGGATGCGGCGGATCACCTCCAGCCCATCGATATCGGGCAGGCCCAGATCCAGCACGATCAGGTCGGCGCCGCCGCGCCGGGCCACATCGATGGCGGGCTGCCCGGAATCCGCCTCCGACACGACATAGCCCTGCGCCGTCAGCCCGGCCCGCAGGAAGCGCAGGATGGCCGGCTCGTCGTCCACCACCAGGATGCGAAGCGGATGCGCCCCCAGCGTCATGCCGCGGCCGCCTCGGGCAGCGTCGCATTCGCCGGCACCGGCAGGGAGATCGTGAACACCGCCCCACGACGGTCGGCGCGGTTGGCGGCGGTGATGGTGCCGTGCATCGCCTCAACAAACCCCCGGCAGATCGCGAGCCCCAGCCCGGTTCCGGCGCGCCCACGATCAGCACCGCGCGCGCGGTAGAACTTGTCGAAGATGCGCTCGACATCGGCCTCCGGAATGCCGTCTCCCTCGTCGAGCACCGACAGCCGCACCACGTCCCGAATGCGCCGGGCCGTGACCCGGATCAGCGACCCCGGCGGCGAATACTTGGCGGCATTGTCCAGCAGGTTGAACAGCGTCTGCTCGAATAACACCATGTCCAGCGGCAGCATCGGCAGGTCCGCGTCCAGCTTCAGCTCCACCCGATGCCCCGCCAGGATCTTGTCCGCCCGCCGCAGGGCGGCGCCGATCACGTCCGACAGCACAACCAGCGTGGTTCGAGGCTCCACCGCGCCGGACTCCAGCCGCGTCATGTCCAGCAGGTTGCCGATGAACCGGTTGAGCCGCTCCGCCTCCTCCTGGATCGTGCCCAGCAGCGTCTTCTTGGTGTCTTCGTCGAACGCCGCCCCCTGGGAGGCCAGGCTGCTCGCAGAACCCAGGATCGAAGCCAGCGGCGTGCGCAAATCGTGCGAAATCGACGTCAGCAGCGCCGACCGAAGCCGGTCCGTCTCGGCGGCCAGCCGCGCCTTGTCGAGTTCCGCGGCCAGGTTGACACGCTCGATCGCCATCGCCGCCTGATCCAGCAGCGCATCGAGCAGTCGCTGCTGGTCGGGCGTTAGCAGTGGTCCCGGATCGTCGCGGATGATGCCTGCCACGCCGACCGGGCGGCGGCTGGTGCGCATCGGCAGAAACAGCCACTTAGCGCCGGGCAGCGTGTCGGAATCGCGGCCGGCCGGGCGGTTTTTCTCCCATGCCCATTTGGCTGCGGCGAGGTCGGCGTCCTCCAGCATGTCCTCCGGCGGGAAGCCCGCCTTCACCGCCACGCTGTCGCCTTCGGGCAACAACAGCACCACGCGCACCTTCAGCATCAGCGCGATCTGGTGCGCGGTCGCCCACAAAAGGTCGTCCAGCGTCACCGCGGCGCCCAGCTTGCGGCTGAAATTATACAGATCCTCGGTGATCTTGGCACGGTGACGCGCCGCGATCGCCTGGCCGCGCACGCTGGCCGCGAGATTGCTGGCGATGACAGCAACGATCGCGAACGCGACCAGCGCCACCACGTTCTCCGGATCGGCGATGGTGAAGGTATAGACCGGGGGCAGAAAGAAGAAGTTGTAGGCGAGCACGCCGACAAAACACGCCAGCAGCGACGGGCCAAGACCGTACATCACCGCGCTGACCAGCACCGCGGTCAGGTACACAAGAGCGATGTTGGAAATGTTCAGGTACTGGCGCAACGCCAGCGCCACCGGGGTCGCGCCCGCGATCAGCAGCACGCTCACCACAAAGGGCAGCGGCGCGAAAGCGGGTTTCACCGCCGGCCGCAGTTTTGCTTCGGCCTTGCCGGACGGCGCCTCGATGATATGCACGTTGATCCCGCCGGCGCGGCTGATCAGCTTCTGCACCGGCGAGCCGAACAGAAGCTGATGCCAGCGCGGCCGGGCCGGCTTGCCGATGATGATGTGCGTGGCATTGTTGGCGCGCGCATAGTCGATGATGGTGGCGGCGACGTCCTGGCCTGGCAGCACAACCGTCTCGGCGCCGAGCAAGTGCGCCAGGCGGAGCGCCTCAGCGGCATGGATCTTCGCCGTCTCGCCGCCGCGCGACGTGCCCGGGGTCTCGACGTTCAGCGCCGACCAGGGCGCGCGGAGCTGGTCGGCAATCCGCTTGGCGTGGCGGACAATCGCGGGAGCATTGCGGCCCTCGATGCAGACAAGCAGGCGCTCGCTCGCCGGCCAGGGACCCTCGATCGCGTGGGTCCGCATGTAGTCGAGCATCTGGTCATCGACCCGCTGCGCCGTGCGGCGCAGCGCCAGTTCGCGCAGTGCGGTCAGGTTGCCCGGCGCGAAGTAGTGGCGGATGGCGCGCTCGGCCTGGTGTGCGATGTAGACCTTGCCCTCCTGCAGGCGCTTGATCAGGTCATCCGGGGTCAGGTCGATCAACTCGATGTCGTCGGCGCGGTCGAGCATCGAGTCGGGCACGGTCTCCCGGACGCGGATGCGGGTGATGCGCGCCACCACGTCGTTCAGGCTTTCGACGTGCTGGATGTTCATCGTCGTGAACACGTCGATACCGGCGGCCAGCAGCTCCTCGACGTCCATGTGGCGCTTGGGATGGCGGCTGCCCGGCGCGTTGGTGTGGGCGAGTTCGTCCACCAGCACGAGCTGCGGGCGGCGGGCCAGGATAGCGTCAAGGTCCATCTCGGTGAGCTGGCGGCCTTTGTAGTCGATCACGCGGCGCGGCACGACCGGCAGATCGGCGATCAGCGCCTCGGTTTCCGCCCGCCCATGCGTTTCCACCACGCCGATGACCACGTCGGCCCCCTCGCGCCGCTTGGCCCGGGCGGCGCTCAGCATTTCGTAGGTCTTGCCGACGCCGGGCGCGGCGCCGAGGAACAGCTTCAGGCGGCCGCGGCCGCCCTGCTCCGCGATGCGCAGCAGGGCCTCCGGTGACGGCCGCCTGTCCTTCTGTTCGCCCATCCTGGGATTACTATAGCGGACTTCGGAGGACGGGGCGCGCGCGGGTCACGGGCTGTGCGCCGCGAGGTCGTCGAGCGCGAGATTGAGCTGCAACACGTTCACGTGCGGCTCGCCGATGATCCCGAGCGCGCGGCCGGTGGTGTTGTCCGCCACCAGTTGCCGCACCCGCTCTTCCGGCAGGTTGCGCTCCTTGGCGACGCGCGGCATCTGGAACAGCGCGGCGGCCGGTGTGATGTCCGGGTCCAGGCCGCTCGCCGAGGTGGTCACCAGATCGACCGGCACCGGCTGGCCGGGGTTTTCCGCGGCAAGCTGCTCGGAGTCAGCTTTCACCCGGTCGATCAGCGCCTTGGAGGTTGGGCCGAGATTCGACCCGCCGGAGTTGGCTGCGTTATACGGCGCCGGGATGGTCTTGGTCGCATCGTTCGGGTCGGTGTCCGTGGTCGCGGACGGCCGGCCGTGGAAATACTTCGCGCTGGAGAAATTCTGGCCGATCACCGCGGAACCGACCACCTTGCCGTTCCGCTCGATCAGGCTGCCGTTGGCCTGCCAGGGGAACAGCAACTGCGCCATGCCGGTGACGGCGAACGGGTAGGCGATCCCGGTCAGCAGCGTCATCAGAACGATCATCACGATAGCGGGGCGAATGTGCTGCATAGGGCCCTCCTCAGGCCAGACCGACGGCGGTCACCGCCAGGTCGATCAGCTTGATGCCGACGAACGGCGCGACGATGCCGCCGACGCCGTAGATCAGCAGGTTGCGGCGCAGGATCGCGGCGGCGCCGATCGGCCGGTATTTCACGCCGCGCAACGCCAGCGGGATCAGCACTACGATGATCAGCGCGTTGAAGATGATCGCCGACAGGATGGCGCTTTCCGGCGTGGCCAGGTGCATGACGTTCAGCGCCTGAAGCTGCGGATAGAAGGCGACGAACATCGCCGGGATCATGGCGAAATACTTCGCCACGTCGTTGGCTATCGAGAACGTCGTCAGCGAGCCGCGGGTCATCAGGAGCTGCTTGCCGATCTCCACGATCTCGATCAGCTTGGTCGGATCGCTGTCCAGATCGACCATGTTGCCGGCCTCGCGCGCCGCCATGGTGCCGGTGTTCATCGCCACGCCCACGTCGGCCTGCGCCAGCGCCGGCGCGTCGTTGGTGCCGTCGCCGCACATCGCCACCAGCTTGCCCTGCGCCTGCTCCGCACGGATCAGCTTCAGCTTGGCTTCCGGCGTCGCCTGGGCGAGGAAGTCATCAACCCCGGCTTCGGCGGCGATCGCCGCCGCGGTCAGCGGGTTGTCGCCGGTGATCATCACCGTGCGAATGCCCATGCGCCGCAACTCGACAAAGCGCTCGCGGATGCCGCCCTTGACGATGTCCTTCAGGTGGATGACGCCAAGAAGCTGCTCGCCACGGGCGACGGCCAGCGGCGTGCCGCCGGATTTGGCGATCACGTCGGCCTTGGCGATGAGGTCGCGCACTGCGGAATCCGACAGGCTTGACTGCAACGCCACGCCGCCGCCCCCTTGCAAAGCCTCCCGCTCGCGGGCGAACTGCAGCACCGCATCCACCGCGCCCTTGCGGATCGACACGCCGTCGATGTCGACGCCGGACAGTCTGGTCTGAGCTGTGAACGGCACGAAACGCGCGCCGAGCGGCGCCATCTCGCGGCCACGGATGCCGTGCTTCTCCTTCGCCAGCACGACGATCGAACGGCCCTCGGGGGTTTCATCGGACAGCGATGCAAGCTGCGCGGCATCCGCCAACTCCTGCTCCGACACGCCGGCGAGCGGGACGAACTCCGACGCCTGCCGGTTGCCGAGGGTGATCGTGCCGGTCTTGTCGAGCAGCAGCGTATCGACGTCGCCCGCGGCTTCCACCGCGCGGCCGGACATCGCCAGCACGTTGAAGCGCACCAGCCGGTCCATGCCGGCGATGCCGATCGCGGACAGCAGCGCGCCGATCGTGGTTGGGATCAGGGCGACGAACAACGCCACCAGGATCACCACCGAGACAGTGCCGCCGGCATAGGCGGCGAAGCTCGGGATCGTCGCCACGGCGATCACGAAGATGATCGTCATGCCGGCGAGCAGGATGTTCAGCGCGATCTCGTTCGGCGTCTTCTGTCGCGACGCGCCTTCCACCAGCGCGATCATGCGGTCGAGGAAGGTCGAGCCCTGCGCGGCGGTGATGCGCACCTTGATCCAATCCGACAGCACGCGCGTTCCGCCGGTCACCGCCGAGCGGTCGCCGCCGCTTTCACGGATCACGGGCGCGGATTCCCCGGTGATGGCGGATTCATCGACCGAGGCGACACCCTCGATCACGTCGCCATCGCTCGGGATCAGCTCGCCGGCGTCAACCAGGACGATGTCGCCTGGCTTCAGCTCGGGGGCGGGTACGCTTTCCTCGCGTCCGTTCACCAGCCGCCGGGCGAGGGTTTCGGTGCGCGCCCGCCGCAGGGTCGCGGCCTGTGCCTTGCCGCGGCCTTCCGCGACCGCTTCGGCGAAGTTGGCGAACAGCACGGTGACCCAGAGCCACAGGATGATCTGGAAGGTGAAGCCGAGATGGCCGCCGCCGGTGACGATTTCGCGGACGAACACGATGGTGGTGAGCGTCGCCACGACCTCGACGACGAACATCACCGGGTTGCGGATCATCAGCCGCGGATCGAGCTTGACGAAGGATTGCCCGATCGCCGGCAACAGGATGGCGGGGTCGGCGATCGTCGTCCGGGCGCCACGGGGTGAGGTGCGATTTTTCATGATCCTGCCTCAGTAAAGCGTGCCGGCTTGCATCGAGAGATGCTCGACCAGCGGGCCAAGAGCCACTGCGGGGAAGAAGATCAGTCCACCCATGATCAGGATGACGCCGGACAGCAGGCCAACGAACAGCGTGCCGTCGGTCGGGAACGTCCCCGCCGAGGCTGGCACGATGGTCTTGCCGACCAGCGAGCCGGCGATTGCCAGCATCGGGATGATCATCAGGAACCGGCCGATGAACATCGCCAGCCCGAGCGTGGAGTTCCAGAACGGCGTGTTGGCGGACAGGCCGGCAAATGCGCTGCCGTTGTTCGCGGTGGCCGAGGTGTAGGCATACAGCGCCTCCGAGAAGCCATGCGGACCGGCGTTGGCGAGTGCGGCCGTGCCCGGTGCGATCACCACGGCAAGCGCGGTGAAGCCCAGCATCGACAGCGGCAGGATCAGGATGGCCAGCATCGCCATTTTCACCTCCTTGGCCTCCAGCTTTTTGCCGAGGTACTCCGGGGTGCGGCCGACCATCAGCCCGGCGACGAACACCGCGACGATGGCGAACAGCAGCATGCCATAAAGGCCGGAGCCGACGCCGCCGAAGATGATCTCGCCCAGCATCATGTTGACCATCGGCACCAGCCCGCCGAGCGGCAGCAGGCTGTCATGCATGCTGGACACCGCGCCGCAGGAGGCGTCCGTGGTGATCGTCGTGAACAGCGCGGAGTCGGCAATGCCGTAGCGGACCTCCTTGCCCTCCATATTGCCGCCGGCCTGCAGGGGGCTTGCCGTCTGATCGACATGCAAGGCGGCAAAGGCGGGGTTGCCCCGGCTTTCGGCCGTGTATTCGACCACGGTGCCGGCCAGGAACAGCGCGAACATCACGGCGAAGATCGCCCAGCCCTGGCGCTGGTTGCCGACCATGCGGCCGAACATGTTGGTCAGCGCCGCGCCGAGCGAGAAGATCAGCAGCACCTGCACGAAGTTGGTCAGCGCGGTCGGGTTTTCGTAGGGATGCGCGGAGTTGGCGTTGAAAAAGCCGCCGCCGTTGGTCCCCAGCATCTTGATCACCTCCTGCGAGGCGACCGGGCCATGCGCGATGATCTGCTTCGCGCCCTCCAGCGTGGTGACATCGGTATAGGGGCCGCCGTTCTGCGGCACGCCCTGCCAGACGAAGAACAGCGCCACCACGATGCTGAGTGGCAGCAGGATGTACAGCGTGCAGCGCGTCAGATCGACCCAGAAATTGCCGATCGTCTTGCCCGAACGGCGCGCGAAGCCGCGGATCAGTGCGACGGCGAGCGCGATGCCGGTCGCCGCGGACACGAAGTTGTGCACCGTCAGCCCAGCCATCTGGGTGAGGTTGCTCATCGTCGATTCAGGTGTGTACGACTGCCAGTTGGTGTTGGTTATGAAGCTGACCGACGTGTTGAACGCCAGGTCCGGCGAGACGGCATCGAAGTTCTGCGGGTTCAGCGGCAGCAGTCCCTGCAGGCGCTGCAACGCGTATAGCACGACGAAGCCCGCCAGGCTGAACGACAGCATGGCGATGGCGTAGGAGACCCAGTGCTGTTCGCGTGTTTCATCGACGCCGGCGAGGCGGTACAGGCCGCGCTCGATCGGGCGGAACACGAGGGTTAGGGGTGTTGATCGGCCCTCGAACACGCGCGTCAGGTACGCGCCGAGCGGGGGCGTGATGAGAACCAGCAGAACGCAGTACAATGCGATCTGCAGCCATCCGTTCAGGTTCATGGCGCTAGAACTTTTCTGGCCGGATCAGGGCATACACGAGGTAGCCGAGCAGGCCGATCGTGACGATCGCGCCCAACGAATAATCGAGGATCATGGTATGGGCCTCAGAGTTGTTCGCAGGCGTACGCGTACAGGACACAGGCGCCGAGAAACGCGGCGCCGACCAGGATGTAGGCAACGTCTAACATGCGGCGTGCTCCTTTTGCAGGTTGACGTACAGACGGCGGCATAGCAATGCGATGCGAGCGGAGGCAGTGCGGCATATAAGCGGCATATAAATCGGCCGGTCACCAGCCGGCGTGTATCGCGATCAGGTGTAGGATTGCCGCCGCTTCGAGGATGGCGGCGATCAGAAACAGGACATCACCGACGAATTTCCCTGGCGTCGGAACGCACGGGCCTTGCTCCTCGTGACGATGCACAACTTAGCGAGCGACAGGGACGGTCCGATGCGTGCTCGCGCCTCTGGCCATGCCGCCACAGCTCGCAGTTGCGGCATAAAAATTCCGTGCTGATCGCGCCGGACAGGAGACGTGTCGCGCAGCAGACCTTGGCCCTGGATGGGCGTAATCGCCGCTCGTGCCCGCCACGGGTGCTTACCGTGCTGCCCGCACCATCGGCGCCCCGCCGTGGACGGCGTAGCCCAAGGCGTCGGTGACGTTGCGTACCATGGGAACACCCAGGCCGACCAACGAGACGATGATGATCAGCCTTATCCAGACGCTCATCTCAGGCATGGCACCCGAGGGGACGTCGGCCCCCTTATCACGTATGACCATGTGCCCCTCCGTGTTCCGGCTCGGCAACGCAGGGCGCGTTTCGGTAGACCGAAGATCGGCGCTGGCGCATAGTTTTTCGACCGGGATAAAGGCCGGCACGCATAGGATTTTCGTAGCCATGGGTGGTGGTTGGATCACTCTCTGCCGAGATCGAACCGGACGATCAGGCACAAACGGAAATCCTATGGTCGGGATAAGAAACCCACACTGATTCTATATGCTGGCCGACTTAGCCTGCCCCAGAGCCGCAATGCGTTGTCGCCGCAGCGGAACGGCAGTTCGCCAGCAGGCGGCCGATGGTCTGCAGCCAATCGGAGGTAAGATGCTTGATCTGCTGATGCTGGGCCTGCTTGCGGCAGTCTTCGCTGTCGCCTTCCGCTATGTGCACGCCTGTGTCGCCGTGACCACGCCAGAAGGCCAGGAGCACGTTCCGTGACCTGGGAAGGCTGGACGCAAATAGCGATCTTCGCTGCCGTCGTTGCCGCGCTGGTGAAACCGCTCGGTTTCTATATCGAGCGGGTTCTTGCCGGCGAAGGAACCTGGGTGCAGCGTCGGCTCGGACCGATCGAGGGGGCGGTGTATCGCCTCGCCGGCGTGGACCCCGCTCGCGAACAGGCCTGGCCCGCCTATGCGACGTCGCTGCTGGTGTTCAATCTGGCCGGCATTCTTCTGTTGTACGCAATCCTGCGGCTGCAGGCACGCCTGCCGCTGAACCCGGAAGCGCTGCCGGCGGTCGCCCCCGACCTTGCGCTCAATACCGCCATCAGCTTTGCGACGAACACGAGCTGGCAGGCCTATGGCGGCGAGACAACGCTGAGCTACCTGTCGCAGATGGCTGGAATCGCTGTGCAGTCCTTCCTGTCCTGCGCGGTCGGCATTGCGGTCGCGATCACGCTGGTGCGCGGTTTCGCGCGACGCTCGGTGCCAACGATCGGCAATTTCTGGGTCGATATCACCAGGATCACGCTCTACATCCTGCTGCCGGTGTCGATTCCGGTGGCGCTGTTCCTCGCCTGGCAGGGCGTTCCGCAAACCTTCGCGGCCCACGCGACCGTCACCACTCTGGACGGCGCGACGCAGATCCTGGCCCGCGGCCCGGTGGCGTCGCAGGACGTCATCAAGCTGCTGAGCGGCGACGGCGGCGGGTTCTTCAACGCCAATTCCGCGCATCCGTTCGAAAACCCCAACGCCGTGACCGGCATCGTCGAGATGCTGCTGATCTTTCTGGTCGGCGCGGCGCTGACCAACACGTTCGGCCGCATGGTGCGCGACGAGCGCCAGGGCTGGGTGCTGTTCGCGGCGATGGCGGCGCTGTTCACAATCGGCCTCGCGACGCTGTACGGTGCCGAATCGGCCGGCAATCCGGCGTTCGCCGGGCTCGGCGTGGACCAGGTGGCGGGCGCGGCGCAAAGCGGCGGCAACCTGGAGGGCAAGGAGGTTCGGTTCGGCGTCGGCCAGTCGTCCCTGTTCGCGGCGGTGACCACCGCGTCGTCGGACGGCGCGGTCAACGCCATGCACGACAGTTTCACGCCGCTGGGCGGACTGGCGCTGTTGGCAAACATGATGCTGGACGAGGTGATCGTTGGCGGCCCGGGCTCCGGCCTGTTCGGCATGTTGCTGTTCGCGCTGGTGGCCGTGTTCATCGCCGGGCTCATGGTCGGGCGCACGCCGGAATACCTGGGCAAGAAGATCACCGCCAACGAGGTCAAGATGACCATGCTGGCGCTGCTGAGCGTCCCGGCCGCGATCCTGGGCGGCGCGGCGGTCGCGAGCGTCGTCCCGGCGGGGCTGGCGGGGCTCGGCAACGCGGGGCCGCATGGTTTCTCCGAGATTCTCTACGCCTTTACCTCGGCGGCAGCGACCAACGGCAGCGCATTCGCCGGTCTGAGCGTCAACACACCCTTTTATAACCTTGGTCTGGCGCTGGCGATGTTCATCGGACGTTTCATGGTCGTTTTGCCCGTGCTGTGCATCTCCGGTACGTTGGCCGCGAAGCGCAACGTGCCCGCTTCGGCCGGCACGCTGCCAACCACCGGTGCGCAGTTTGCCGGCCTGCTGGTTGGCGTCATCGTCATAGTCGGCGGGCTAACCTTCTTGCCCGCCCTGGTGCTCGGTCCGGTTGCCGAGCACGTAGCACTAATCGCCGGCAGCAGATACTGAGGGGGTCACTTCTGACGGATTCGACGGGGGATTGAAGCGGCGGTCTCGTGGTGAAGGCGCCAGCGCTGGACCTCGGGGCACGCTGCTGAAGCCGCCCCCGTCCGGTATCGGTTGATACCGTTGATTTGGTGGCAGCGACGGCGCTACATGGTTTCCACCGCATCGGCGCCGGCGCATCGTCCTTCGCAGAGAAGCCGAGGGGAGGAGTTCGCCATGGCCGGACAGAACGGCAGCGGGACGCGCTTGCGCAGCGGCGATGGTCCGGCGACCCTCACGATCCCGGCATGACCGCGCTCTACATCGAGCGCTACATGGTCGCCGCCTTACCGCGACGGTCAACATGACGCCGTGGGAGGAAACTTACCGCGGGATGGCCAGTTGTACCGGGGCGTGTCTGGAACCGACGACGCTGTATCTGCGGCTGATCGAGACGCGGGGCGAGTCGCGGAACAATCACTGACGGCGGGGTTGGCCAACGGCGGTGGCCGTTGGCCGATGTCCTCCTACGTCTTCAGGACAAGCTCCCCGGTTTCGAGAAGGGATTTAAGGTTGGACAGGATGAGTGGCCAGCCGCCGGAAACCGCCTCGATGAGTTTCGAGTCCGCGCGATCGATCGCGTGGGTAATGGTCAGTTTGACCGCTCCGTCCGTCGGTTCCAGCGCGATCGTGCAGGACGCATAGCCCTCGGATTTCAGCTCCGGCCGGAATTCGTTGCGCCATTTGAGCACGAGGCGCCTGGGACGATCGAGCTCGACAATCTCGCCGACGTCGGCGACCCTTCCATCGGGGAACATCAGCCGCCATGACGAGCCGGCTTTCCAATCGGTCTCGATATGCATGCCGAACCAGTACTGCTTCATGAAGTCCGCAGTGGTCAGCGCGGACCATAATGCCTCGGGCGTGGTGCGAATGAAGATCACGTAGACGAAACGTGTGTCGGCGGCTTTAGTCATGGCTCTCTCCTTCCAGGTTGCGCTTGAGATTTGACAGAGCGCTCAGGCGTGGTTGGTCGAACTTGCCGATCCAGCGCTCCGCGATCTCGTTGATCGGCACGGGATTGATGAAATGAC
>Ga0302279_10000241_pt1 | contig 79495 bp, 75 predicted proteins | sample III_Bog_N3_3_FD_194541 | JGI IMG/M metagenome (GOLD analysis project Ga0302279, IMG submission 194541) | Peat permafrost microbial communities from Stordalen Mire near Abisko, Sweden - III_Bog_N3_3 | ecosystem: Environmental > Terrestrial > Soil > Wetlands > Peat | place: Sweden: Abisko...
GCTCAACCCCAACCGCGGCCCCGACCCCGACCCCGAGCGTCGGGTCCTCACTCCTCCGGCGGCACCCGCCGGTCCCGCTTGCGCTCAGCCTGACGTCGCTTCTCCGAAAGGCGGCGCTCCTTCGCCCCCCTGGACGGACGGGTCGGTCGACGGGGCGTGGCGACGTGGAGCCCGTCAGCCATCCGTTGGCGGAAGCGGTCGATCGCCAACCGACGGTTACGACCCTGGGTCCGCTCGTCGTCGACGACGATCCGCAGCTCGGGTCCGATCCGGTCGAGCAACCTCGCCCGCTGGCGGGGACCCAGCGAAGGGGACCCGGCAATGTCGAAGCGCAGTTCGACACGGGAGTTCACCTTGTTGGCGTTCTGGCCGCCCGGCCCTCCGCTCGGCGAGAACTTGAACTGCAGCTCGCCCAGGGGAACCAGCAATGACGACGTGATCCGCACCCCGTCACCGGCAACCCCTCCGGCAGCCCCTCCGGCAACCCCTCCAGCTCCACCGGAGGTTCCACCGGAGGCTCCACCGGTACGCCCGGCGGCGGCACCCACACCGCCCGAGCCGCCGGCGGGAGCGGCCGGGCTCATCCCGTCCACCCGTCCGGGCCTACCACCCGACCCCCGCCCGCCCACCGCCCACCGACCACCTCGTCGGCCACCGCGTCGACCACCTCGTCGGCCACCTCGTCGGCCACCGGGTTCGACAAGGTTCCGACGCCCTCGACCTCGATCCGCACCACGTCGCCGGCCACCAGCCACCGGGGCGGGTCCATGCCCGCGGCCACACCGGCCGGGGTGCCGGTCGACAGGAGCATCCCCGGCTCCAGGGTGAAGGCCTGCGACAGATGGGCGACCATCTCGGCGCAGCTGAAGATCATGTCGGCCGTGGTGCCGTCCTGGCGGAGTTCGTCGTTCACCCAGGTGCGGACGGTCAGGTCCTGGGGATCGTCGATCTCGTCGGTGGTGGTGATCCACGGTCCCGTCGGACCGTGGGTGTCGAAACCCTTGCCCAACATCATGGTGGGCGACCGCCACTGCCAGTCCCGGACGCTCACGTCGTTCACCACCGTGTAACCGGCAACGACCTCGAGGGCCCGGTCCACCGGGACGTGCCGGCACCGACGGCCGATCACCATGGCCAGCTCACCCTCGTAGTCGACGGTCTCCGACACCGCGGGCACCTCGATGGCCACCCCGGTCCCGACCACGCAGGTCGGCTGCTTGGAGAACCACGTCTGATGGGCCGGTGCCTCATGGTCGAGCTCCCGGATGTGGGCGGCGTAGTTCTTGGCGATGGCCAGAAACGACGGTGGGCGGGGTACCGGGGCGAGCAGCGTGATCCCGTCCAGCGGATGACGCTCGACCGACGAGGTCCCGCCACCCGGACCCGGACCCGGACCCGGACCCGGACCCAGACCCAGGCCACGACCCAGCCCCAGGGCCCGGGCCGCCGCTTCGAGGCCGTCGGCACCCAGTTCGAGCAGCCGGGGCATTTCCCCGGGGAGGCCGACTCCGGGGGACGTGAGGTCGACCACCTCGTCCGTGACGGGGTCGACGACACCGGTCCGGACGCGTCCGGCGGCGAGGAACGAGACGAGTCGCATGCCACGACGGTAGGCCAACCGGCGACCGTAGACTCGCCCCGTGGCCGACCGACCGCAGGACTCCGGGAACATGGACGCCCGACGCCTGGCCGGCCAGGTCGCCCTGGTGACCGGATCGTCCTCGGGCATCGGCGAGGCCACCGCCCGACGCCTGGCCGGCCAGGGCGCCACGGTGGTGGTGAACTCGTCGAGCTCGGTGGAGGCCGGGACGAGGGTGGCGGACTCGCTGCCGGGAGCCTCCTACGTCCGGGCCGACATCGCCGACCCCGCCGAGGCCACCGGTCTGGTGGAGCAGGTGCTGGAGCGTCACGGCCGGCTGGACATCCTGGTCAACAACGCCGGGACGACCCGGGTGATCCCCCACGCCGACCTCGAGGCGGCCACGCCGGAGGTGTGGCGTCAGATCTTCGACGTCAACGTCATCGGCACCTGGCAGGTCACGGTGGCCGCGGTCCCCCACCTCCGGGCCGCCGGGTCCGGCCAGGTGGTGAACATCTCGTCCCTCGCCGGCGAACGCCCGACCGGCAGCTCGATCCCCTACGCCGCCTCCAAGGCCGCGGTCAGCCACCTGACCCGCCTCCTGGCCAACGCCCTGGCCCCCGACGTCCGGGTGAACGCCGTGGCCCCGGGCCTGGTCGACACCCCGTGGACCGAGGACTGGGGCACCGTGCGGGAATTCGTCCGGCTCCAGGCCCCACTGCAGCGGTCGGGCTCGCCCGACGACGTCGCCGACGTCGTCCTCGGACTGGTGCACGCCACCTACGTCACCGGCGAGGTGATCCTGGTGGACGGGGGCCTCAACCTGCGCTGAGCCGGCCCCGGGCCACCACCGGGGCGCGCCTACGATGACGTGCCGTGCACCGCCCGACCGTCGACGTCTACCAGGACCGCGGGCTCCGTTGGGCGGCGACCCACCGTCGGGCCGGACGGGCCGCCGACGCCGCCTCCTTCGACGCCGCCGTCCCCGCCGGGGCCCTCCGGGTGGACCTCGGCTGCGGGGCCGGGCGGTACGCACCCCACCTCGGCACCCCGCTGATCGCCCTCGACGCCTCGCCGGTCATGCTGGCCGAGTGCCGGACCGCCGTGCCCGGGGCCCGCTACGTGGTGGGGGACGTGGAGGCCCTCCCGTTCGCCACCGGGTCCCTGGCCGGGGCCTGGTCGTGCATGACCCACCTCCACGTGCCCCGGGTCGATCTGCCGCTGGCCCTCTGGGACCTCCACCGGTCCCTCGCCGTCGGGGCGGTCGTCGACCTGCAGGTGCTGGGAGGGGACCACGAGGGCACGGACCTCCCCGACGACGAGGTCGGCGGCCGGTACTTCGCCGCCTGGGCCCGGGACGACCTGGTCGACGTGGTCACCGGTGCCGGGTTCATGATCGAGGACGGTTCGGCCATCGAGGACGGCGACGAGCTCCGCCTTCGGGCCCGACGGGCCCGTACCCTGGCCGACACCGTCGGGCCGTCCATGGCCCTGCTGGTCTGCGGGCTCAATCCCAGCCCGGCCTCGGCCGACCGGGGGGTCGGCTTCGCCCGTCCGGGCAACCGCTTCTGGCCCGCCGCCCTGGCCGCCGGCCTGGTGGACCGGGACCGAGACGCCCACCGCGCCGTCACGGTCGACGGTGTGGGCATGACCGACCTGGTCAAGCGCACCACCCGGACCGCCGCTGAGCTCACCGTCGGGGAGTACCGGGACGGGCTGGCCCGGGTCGAGCGGCTGGTGGCCTGGCTCCGGCCCGGTGCGGTCTGCTTCGTCGGCCTGGCCGGGTGGCGCTCCGCCGTCGACCGGACAGCCACGGCCGGGGTCCAGCCCGGGACGTTCGGCGACCGTCCCGTCTACGTGATGCCGTCCACCAGCGGGCTGAACGGCCGGTCGAGCCTGGATGACCTCACCGCACACCTCCGGGCCGCCCGGGCCCTGGCCGACCGCCCCGGCTGACCGCCCTGCCTGACCGTCCCGGCTGACCGCCCTGCCTGACCGCCCTGACTGGCCGCCCCGGCTGACGGCCGGGGCCGGTCCGTCGCTACCCGGCCCAGGGACCCACGCCACCGATCCGGTCGACCGAGATGCTGGTGACGAACCCCGGGGGCGGGTCCTCCATCGGGGGGAAGACCACCCCGGGGCCCAGGTAGACCCGGGCCAGCCGCTGCAGCAGCTCCGGGGCGCCGCCCTCGAGGATCTCCGCCGTGCCGTGGACCACCAGGTACCGGTCGAGCCCGTGTTCCTCCCGGCCGTCGGCCTCGATGGACAGGGCCACCCGGGGGTCACGCCGGAGGTTCTCGACCTTGCGCCACGCCCCGAGGTGGGCACAGACGATCCGGTCGCCGTCGAGGCCGACCCACACCAGACTGACCTGCGGGCTCCCGTCGGGATTCAGGGTGACCAGGTGGGCGAGCCTCCCCGCCGTCACCACCGCCCGCACCTCGTCGCTCAACGTCACCGTCACCGTGCCACCTTCGCTCAGATCCTGTCCGGGGAGGACGGTAGCGGATCCCCGTCCGCCGGTCGGCCCCGATGGAGCGACCGCTACTCGAAGCGGGACAGGATGGCCCGCAGCGAGGCGTCCACCTGGGCACTGGGAAGCAGGCTCCCCCCGTCCACGGGGATGTTGACGCCGGTGACGTACGCCGCCCGGTCGGAGCAGAGGAAGGCCACCACGTCGGCCACGTCCTGCGCCGTCCCCACCCGACCCAGGGGCGTGCTCTCGTCGAAGGCCCGCCGGGCCGCTTCATCGGCTAGGAGGGGTGCGGTGAGGGGGGTCTCGATGAGACCGGGGGACACGCAGTTCACCCGGACGGTCGGTGCGTACTCCAGGGCGGCCGACGACGTGAGGGCGATGACCGCGGCCTTGGCCGCCCCGTACGGCGCCTCCCCCCGGGTGGGCCGCATGCCGGCCACCGAGGCGATGTTGACGATGCTCCCACCACCGCCGGAACGGATCAGCGGTCCGGCCGCCCGGATGCCGGCGAACGTGCCCCGCATGCTGGCGTCGACCACCCGGTCGTAGTCGGCGTCCCGGTAGCGTTCGAACGGTCGGACGTTCCCCACACCGGCGTTGTTCACCAGGATGCTCAGCCCGCCCAGGGCGGCCACCGCCTCGTGGACGGCGGCGTCCAGCGCTGCGGTGTCGCCGACATCGGCGACCACCGCCGTACCACCGCACAGCGCCGCCGTCGCCCGGGCCGACTCCCCGTCGATGTCCAGGGCGGCCACCGCCGCGCCGTCGGCGGCCAGCTGCAGGCAGACGGCACGGCCGATCCCCGAACCGGCCCCGGTCACGATGGCCCGTCGGCCGTCGAGCGTCCCCATCAGGAGGGCAGCTCGACCGGCACGAAGTGCTCCACGGCCGGTGGACCGTCGAAGAACGGCCCGATCAGCGCCCGCCACTCGCCGAAGGCCGGGGACTCCCGGAAGCCCACGGTGTGGTCCTCGAGCGCCTCCCATTCGATCAGCAGGACGTACCGGTCCGGCGACTCGACGCCCCGGCGCACGGCGAGCGAACGGAACCCCGGCGAGGCGGCGATCACGGCGCGGGCCTCGGCCAGGGCGGCTTCGAATTCCGGGCCCGACCCCGGGGTGACGGCGATGTCGGCGAGCTCCAGGATCACGCCGACGACGCTAGCGCCGCGACGGGGCCGTCGGCGTTGCCGGCCCCGGCCCCGGCCCTGGCCACCGGCCCCGGCCCCACCGGAATAGGCCACCGGCCCCGGGCGTTGAGCGGAGGGAGACGACAGGGCCACCGGAGGTACCCCCACGACCGACCGACGGCCGGGTGGTCCGGTGGCGGCAGGGAGTGGACATGCAGGTCGACGTGTGGTCGGACGTGGTGTGCCCGTGGTGCTACATCGGGAAGCGGCAGCTGGAGGCGGCGCTGGCCTCCTTCGGACACGGCGGGGAGGTCGAGGTGACGTGGCGGAGCTACGAGCTCGACCCCCGGGCCCCGGCCCGTCGCGAGGGCGACCTGGTCGACCTGCTGGCGAAAAAGTACGGGATGTCGACCGACCAGGCGCGGGCGGCCAACGAGCGGATCACCGGCGTGGCCTCGGGTCTCGGGCTCGACTACCGCCTCGAGCAGGCCAAGCCGGGGAACTCCTTCGATGCCCATCGTCTGGTCCACCTGGCCGGGGCCCACGGCCTCGGTGACGCCATGAAGGAGCGCCTCTTCGAGGCCTACTTCACCGACGGCCTCCCCATCGGTGACACCGATACCTTGGTGGCACTGGGGATCGAGGTCGGACTTCCCGAGGGCGAGGTGCGCGACACCCTGGCTGGCGACGCCTTCGCCGATGACGTGCGGGCCGACGAGCGGCAGGCCGGCAACCTTGGGATCACCGGGGTCCCGTTCTTCGTGGTCGACGGCACCTACGGCATCTCCGGGGCCCAACCGGCCGAGGTGCTGGTCGAGGTGCTCGAGCGGGCCTGGTCCGACGCCCACCCGCTGGTGGTCACCGGTGGTCCGGCCGACGGCACGTCCTGCTCGGACGACGGCTGCGTGGCCTGAGACCGCAACGGCGGTCCCCCGCACCCGCCCCCGGGCACTGGAAGGACTAGGGGAGCGACAGCATCCCGTAGGCCCGTTCCACGTGGAGCGTGGCCTGCACCCGGCCCTCCTCGACCATGACCCGACGGAACTCCGCCCAGTCGGGGTGCTCACCCCGGGCGGCGCGGTAGGTCTCGACCAGTTGCCCCACCACCTCGTCATGGGGGTCGGTGGCCACGGCCGACAGCGCGACCGTCCCCTCGAGGACGGCATAGGCATAGAAGTCGTCCCGGGTCACGTGGAGACTGGCCCGCGGATCACGCCGCAGGTTGCGGGTCTTGGCCCGGGAGTCGGTGACCGAGATGCGGAACGTCGGCCCGTCCCCCGGGACGTAGATGATGTTGGAGAGCTGGGGCCGCCCGTCCGCCCGCAGGGTAGCCAGTACCCCCCGGTCGTGCTCCCGGGCGAAGCCCAGTGCCTCGTCGAGCGCCAGTGCCATGGGCCCACTGTACCGGCCGGCCTGTCCGACCGGCCCGGCCCGGCCTGTCCGACCGGCCCGGCCCTCCGGCCCGCAATCAGGCCGGACGGAACGCCCCGTCGGCGATGACCACGGGACGCCCGATCAGCTCGGTCCCCACCGCTTCGGCGGCCAGCGCCCGGTCCTCGGAGAAGGCCACACTGCGGCGCCCGTCCGGGGTGTCGGCCACCACCACCGTACGGACGGGCTCCAACTGCTCGTAGGTGACCGTGTAGGTGGCCACCGTGGCCTCGCCGGAGTACTCCTCCAGCGTGGCGATGGCCGGGACGGTCGCCGTCTCCGCCGCCGCCTCGTCGGCCAGGTCCCCGACCAACGGGTCCGCTCCGTCCGGCGTGGCCGACCAGACGGCCAGCCCCGGCTTGGTCAGCAGACCGCTCACCGTGGTCACCATCCCCAGCGAGGTGGGGTCCTGGCGCAGGCGCCGGGCCACGGCGGCAGTGGCCTGGTACACGAAATTGTTGAACGGCCCCCCGGCGAAGGCCATCCATCCGGTGACCGTCGGCGTGCCCCCGATCGGGAGTCCCAACTCCCGTTGCTGCACCTGCACCGCCGACGGGAAGCAGCTGTAGACCTCCGCCACCTCGATCCCGTCGACCGGGCGGCCCACCCGTGCCGCCGCGGCCCGGCCCAGCACACCCATGGCCGGCCACCGGTGGATCTCCCGGCGGCAGAGGATCGACAACGAGTGGGAGGACTCCAGCCCGACCAGGGGAAAGAGCCACCGGTCGGGATCGGTGCCCAGTCGCCGGGCGGCATCGACCGAGCACAGCAGCAGCGCCGCCGCCTGGTCGACCGTCCACTGGGTGGCGTGCCACTTGTTGTAGGGGAAGGCCAGGGGTCGGTTGTCCGGTGAGGGCGTGTCGATCCCGGCCGCCGTGCGGGGTGAGGGGAACGCCGCTCCGGGGTTGGAGGCCGCCACCAGGTTGCCCCGGGCCCACAGGTCGGCGACCTCCGCCCGCTGGTCGTCGACCGACGATCCCTCGGCGGCCCGCAGGGCGTTCCCGATCATGGCGTACTGCTGGACCGGTTCCCACAGCCGGGTGGCCTGCTCGACGGGCTCGACCAACGTCCCCGACCGCCGCACCACCTCGTCCGGCACCCCGCCGGGCTGTGCCGTCTCCGTCGCCGTCTCCCCCCGGCGGGCGGCCAGCCGCGACCGGAGCATGGCCTCGCCCCCGGTGACCACGACCACCTCGGCGGCACCCGAGGCCACTGCGGTCAGGGCCCGGTTGATCAGGGACTGCTGGGGGATGCCCAGTTCCACCAGGTGGGTCCGGGCCGCCGGGGCTCCGATGCGGGCCGCCACCAGCCTCCCGGGGTCGGGGTACCCCCAGGTCCCCTGGGGGACGGCGATACGGTCGACCGACGCCAGCACCCGGTCCGACCCGGTGTCCCGGCCGGCCTCCTCGGTGGCCCGGGCCATGAGCTCGGCGGCCTCGACTCCGGCGTCGCCGATCCCTGTGGCCGTCCCCACGCCCACCAGAACGGGCGTCCGGCCGCCCAGGGGCCCGAGACCCACCGGCGGCGGAGTCACCGGGACCGGCGGGACCGCATCATGCGCCCCATCTCCCGCCAGGTGACCGGGACGGCCCCGAGCTCGATGGCCTGCCGGCGCAGCCCCTCGGTCAGGTCGTAGTGGGACCGGTACGGGCGTCGGCCGTCGAACTGGAACCAGGCCCGCTTCATCCCGAGGCGGCCGGCCATCTCGTGGAGCTCCTCGTCGCTGTCCCCCACCAGGTGCGACCAGTGGTCGTCGACGGGTCCCAGGCGGGCGGGTTGGCGCCAGTCGTCGACGTAGACGGCCACGGGCGCTCAGATGACCTTGCCGGCTCCGCCGCCGTCGGTGACCACCGGGTACGACGCCGCCGCCCAGGCCAGCATGCCACCGGCCAGGTTCCGGACGTCGATCCCGGCGCCGGCCAACGCCGTGGCCACCGACCCCGACCGACCGCCCACCCGGCAGACGCAGACCACGACCCGGTCGGTCGGGATCTCGGCGAGCCGGTCACCGACCTCGCCCATGGCGATGTGGACGGCCTGGGGGGCGTGCCCGGCGTCCCACTCGTCGTCCTCCCGCACGTCGAGGAGGAACGACCCGCCGGCGATGAGCGACACCGCCTCTTCGGGGTCGACGGCGACGATCTGGGGCTCGGTCTCGGAGGTCGGCACGGTGACACGGTAGCCGGGTGGGCGACGGCGTCGTGTCGCGGCACCCTCCCTCCCGGCCTCAGCCGTCGAGTGCCATGAGCTCGATCCGCACCCCGTCGGGATCGGTGCAGTAGACGAAGTCGAGCGGCATCCCTCCGATGTCGAGCACCGTCCTCGTCCCCTCCACCACGGCACCACCGAATTCCTCGATGGTGGCGGCGACGGCCGCCACGTCGTCGACCCGGAGCGCCAGGTGGGTGAACCCCAGCTGGTTCATGGGCCGCCGGTCGGCCGGCCCTACGGCGGCCGGCGTGGCGAAGGCCAGCAGCTCCAGCATCACCCCGTCCCGGCGGAGCATGCGCGAACTGACCTCGAGCGACCCCAGCTCCATGAGACGGGCGAATTCGCCACCCACCTCGTGGGCGCCCGCCGGCTCGAACCCGAGCCCGTCCCGGTAGAAGCGGAGCGACCGCTCGAGATCGGAAACGCAGAGTCCCAGATGGGAGACGGTCAGCACCACATACCCTCCTCGGATCGGTCCGGCGGTGCCTCCCCGAAGGGGCGCCGGTCGCCTACAGGTGGCTGAACCCGCTCGACTCCTCCTTGGTCATCGACACGGAGACCGGATGGTTGTCGAAGTGGGCCATGGCCGTCGTGAAGTCGTCGATCAGCAGGGCGGCCAGGTCCCGACTGAAGTCCTGTCGGACCAGGATGCGCTGGACGGGGAGGTCCGAGACCTCGCCGGTCAACGGGTAGGCGGGGACCTGCCAGCCCCGGATGCGCAGCCGGTCGGCCAGGTCGTAGAGGGTGAAGCCCACATCGGCGTCGTCACGCAGCTTCCACGTCACCGTGGGGATCCCCAGCAGGGGGTCGCTGTCGCACAGCAATTCGAAGGGCCCGAGCTTCAGGATCTCCCCGGCCAGGTACTGGCCCGTGGCGTAGGCCGCCCCGTGGACCCGGCGGTAGCCCTCCCGTCCCAGCCGCAGGAAGTCGTAGTACTGGGCCACGATCTGGCCGGCCGGACGGGAGAAGTTGATCTGGAAGACCGGCATGTCGCCGCCCAGGTACGAGACGTGGAAGATCAGGTCGTCGGGGAGCTCGGCCACGTCGCGCCAGACCACCCAGCCCACGCCGAGGGGGGCGAGGCCGAACTTGTGGCCCGAGGTGCTGATGGACTTGACCCGGGGGACGCGGAAGTCCCACAGGATGTCGGGCGCGCAGAACGGGGCGAGGAACGCACCGCTGGCCCCATCGACGTGGATGTCGATGTCCAGGCCGGTCTCGGACTGCAGCTGGTCCAGCGCGTCGGCCAGCTCCTTCACCGGCTCGTAGCTCCCGGTGTAGGTGACCCCGAAGGTCGGCACCACCACGATGGTGTTCTCGTCGACCAGCTTGAGCATGTCGTCGGCGTCCATGCAGTAGTGGTCGGCCCGCATGGGGACCTCGCGCATCTCCACGTCCCAGTAACGGGCGAACTTGTGCCACACGACCTGCACCGGGCCGCAGACCATGTTGGGGCGGTCGGTGGGCTTCCCCTCGGCCTCCCGCTTGGCCCGCCAGCGCCACTTGGCCGCCATACCGGCCAGCATGCAGGCCTCCGAGGACCCGATGCCCGACGCCCCGATGGTGTTGGCCAGGTTCGGGGCGTTCCACAGGTCGGCCAGCATGTGCACGCACCGCCGCTCGATCTCCGCCGTCTGGGGGTACTCGTCCTTGTCGATCATGTTCTTGTCGATGCAGAGGTCCATGAGGGCGTGGACCTCGGGCTCCTCCCAGGTCTGGCAGAACGTGGCCAGGTTCTGCCGGGAATTGCCGTCGAGCATCAGCTCGTCGTGCACCACCTGGAAGGCGTCCTCGGAGGGGATCTCGTGATCGGGGAACTTGTACTTGGGCATGGCCTTGGCCAGGTCCTGCCCGGCGAAGATCGAGTCGTCCAGACGGTCCCGGATCGACTCACGGTCGTGCAGCGTCATCGTCATCCATCCTTGTACGAGACACCCTGTCCCGCGTCCGCTCCGAGCTTGCCACGATTCCCCCGGGGGTGCCCGTGGACGCTTGGGGACGAACGTGGACGGTCCCCACGGTCCCCACGGTCCCCACGGTGACCTCGACCACCGCCGCCCGGGGCCCGGGACCCGGGGCCCGGTCAGTTGTGCGAGATGCTCTCGACCTCGCTGTCGACCCGGAGCGGCGCCGTGGTCGACACCCGGCGGACCCGCGTACGGCCCGGCGCCGCCGAGGCCAGTTCGGCCTCGACGAACGTGGCGACGGCGGCCAGTACCCGGTGACTGGCCTCGGCCCAGGGCATGAGGATGGGGAACACGTGGAACATCCCCGACTCCTCCAGCGCCGTCGTGGGCACGTCCGTCGCCTCGAGGTTGTCGACCAGCTTGCGGATGCCGTCCCGGAACATCTCGTCACGCCCGAACGACACGAAGGTCGGGGGCCAGTGCGACACGTCCTGGCCCGTGGCCGAGACGTAGGACGCACCGGGGTCCCGTCCGTGCAGGTAGGCCGCCGTCGGGATGTTCCAGGGGAGGATGTCGAGCCCGGCGTTGTCGGTGATGCTGGGCCGGTCGAGCCGCAGGTCCACCTCCGGGGAGAAGAGCAGGACTCCGGCGATGGGCTCGTGCCCGATGTCGTTCATGGCGTAGAGCACCGTGGTGACCAGGCCACCACCGCCCGAGTCACCGGCCAGGAACAGGCGCCTCGGGTCCACCCCCCGGTGCAGCAGGGCCTCGACCACGAGGACGGCGTCCTCGAGGCCGGCCGGGAACGGGAACTCCGGGGCCAACCGGTAGTCGGCGACGAAGATCTCGCACGACGTCCGCCGGCACAGCTCGGCGATGAACAGGGTGTACATCCGGGGGGACGTGCCGATGTACCCCCCGCCGTGGAGGTAGAGCATGGTGCCCACCGGCTCGGTGCCCGTCCGGCGGTACCAGCGACCGGGCACGCCACCGATCCATTCGACCTCGGTCTCGACGTCCATCGACCGGGCCACCACGGGCATGACCACCCCGCAGAGGTCGTCGAGGACCAGCTCGACCGACCGGTACTCCTCGATGGGCAGCGACGAGGCGTAGCCCATGAACGAGCGGATGGTCTCCCGGGTCACGGCCACGGCCAGGTTGTGGGGCAGGCTCCCCTCGCCGGCCCACGGGTCCCGGAACGGGACCCGAAGCATGGCCGTGGCCAGCTGGCCGGCCAGTCCGGCCAGGTCGACGACGGCGATGGGCCACGGGGAGCGGGCCACTCCGGGACGTCGGGCCATCACCATGGCAGATCGCTTCCCGGGCGCGTGGTGCGGTGGTCCATGGCGACCATGGTGGCACCGCAGCCGGCCCGGCGCACCACCGACCGACGGTGGACCCCTCCGGGTGCCCCGTAGGATCGGATCACCATGGCACACGACGACACGGCACGGAAGCACGACGGTCCGGCACATCCACCCCTGCAGGGGGCCACGATCGTGGTCACCGGGGTGACGGGCCAGGTGGGGAAGCCGGTGGCCCTGGCCCTGGCCCGGACCAACACGGTGGTGGGAGCGGCCCGCTTCCGCGACGACACGGCCCGGGCCGAGCTCGAGGCGGGCGGAGTGCACTGTGTGCCCATCGACCTGGTGGCCGGCGAGGTGGGCGGCCTCCCGGCCGACGCCGACGTCGTGCTCCACTTCGGGGTGGTCAAGTCCAACCGGTGGGGGGTGGACCTGGACGGCAACTGCGGTGGGCTGGCCGCCCTCATGGAACACCACCGGGACGCCCGGGCCTTCGTCCACTGCTCGACCACCGCCGTCTACGCCCCGATGGGCCACCACGTGTTCGCCGAGGACGACCGACTGGGCGACAACCACGGGGTCTGGCCGTTCCTGCAGACCTACAGCATCGCCAAGATCGCCGCCGAGGCCACGGCCCGCTGGGGGGCGCGCCGCCACGACCTACCCACCACCATCGCCCGCCTGTCGGTCCCCTACGGGGACAACGGCGGGTGGCCGGCCGTCCACCTCGAGCTCATGCTGGCCGGTCGACCCGTCCAGGTCCACATCGACGCGCCCAGCGTCTACCACCCCATCCACATCGACGACATCGTGGCCATGGTCCCCGGTCTCGTCGGCGCGGCGGCCGTACCGGCCACCGTGGTGAACTGGGGTGGGGACGACGCCGTGAGCATCGAGGACTGGTGCGCCGAGCTCTCGCGGCTCACCGGGGTCCCGGTCCGGTTCGAGCCGACCGACCGGACCATCGACAGCGTCCAGATCGACCTCGACCGCATGCACGAACTGGTCGGGCACACCTCGGTCGACTGGCGGGACGGCATCCGCCGCCTGGTGGCCGCCCAGCATCCCGAGCTGCTCCGGGACTGACCGGCGGCCCGCCCGCCCGACCGCCTTCGGCCCGTCCCTCGTCAGGCGCCGCCCACCAGCTCGGGCTCGGAGCCGTCAGGAGTGGCGAGCCCCAGGTGCCAGTCGATGGAGTCAGCCAGTGCGTCGACCTGCTCGGCCGTGAACAACGTCCGCTCCAGGGTCAGGGTCAGCTGGGACTGGACGAGGGTCAGGACCTCGGGGCGGTCGCTCACCTCGTCGTAGATGTCGAAGAGCCGGGCCTGCATGGCGTTGGCCGATACCGTCGAGGAACCCCGCTCCTTGGCCTCGGGGACCAGATGACGGATACGGGCCGCCGCCGTCTCGGGCGCCCCTTCTACCTCGACTGCCTCGACCTCGTCCATTGGAGACGACCTTCCTCTCGCTGCCGGCTGTTCCACCGTAGGTGCCAGCTTGCACCAGTTGTTCCAACAACGGGTGTCACCCTTCTGTTCCCGCGGGGAGGCGGTGCCGGCGGAGGAGGCCCCGTCAGGAGGCGTCGGCCTTCGACTCCTCCTCCAGCTGCTTCTGGTCGGCCGTGAGCTGCTTGGCCTGGATCTTCTCGGCCCGCTTCATGGCCGACTCGATCGTGCCCTCGACGTCGGCCACGGCCACCACGACCAGGCCGGCCTGACCGCTGTCGAGGTCCTCACCCAGATCCTTCAGGTCGCTCCGGCTCATACCGGCCGCGGCGTGGCCGGCCAGGGCCCCGAGCACGGCACCGCCGCCGCCGGTGGCCAACAGGAGGCCGCCACCGATGGCCACCGCGGGGAAGAGGGCGATCACCAGTCCCGTCGCCAGTCCGACACCGGCACCGGCGACCCCGCCGACCCGGGTCGGGGTCTCATGCTTCTTTACGATCCTGACCTTGCCGTCGGTCGTCCGCTCGATGACCGCGGCATCGTAGGCGTCGATCAGACCGATCTCGGTGTGGAGCGCGTGGACGGCGTCGTAGTCGGCCAGGGCGTCCTCGACGGTGGCGTAGACGCCCGAGTAGGCGATGAAGGTGTCGATGGCCATGGGGTTCCTCCGGGGTATCGGGATGTGCGGTTCGGGTCCCCACCGTATTGCCCTGGCCCCGGATCGGCCAGGACCGACGAACACCCGGGCCCGGAGCCCGGGCGACCGCAACGTTCCCCGCACCCACGTCGCCGCCGCACGCTCCTCCGCCGCGCCCTACGGTATGCCCATGGACCGTCCGAACATCCTGCTGATCATGACCGACGAGGAGCGTTACCCTCCCCCCTACGAGACCGACGCCGTCCGGGCGTTCCGGTCGTCGCAACTGCCCGCCCGCGAGTCGATCCGTGCACGCGGGGTCGAGTTCCACCGCCACTACGCCGGGTCAACAGCGTGCACTCCGAGCCGGGCCACCTTGTTCACCGGGCAGTACCCCTCCCTCCACGGGGTGCGGTCGACGGCCGGTGTGGCCAAGCAGAACGCCGACCCGGCCATGGGCTGGCTCGACCCGAACTCGGTGCCCACGCTGGGTGACTGGTTCCGGGCCGGCGGCTACCGGACCCACTACCGGGGCAAGTGGCACGTCTCGAACGCCGAGATCACCCTGCCCGGGACCCACGAGGCCCTCGAGGCCTCCGACGACGAGGGTCGACCGGTCCCCGCCGTGGTCGAGGCCTACCGCAAGGCCGACCGGCTGGACCCCTTCGGGTTCTCGGGCTGGATCGGCCGGGAGCCCCACGGGGCCCACAAGTCCGACTGCGGCACGATTCGCGACGGCGTGTTCGCCGAACAGGTGGTCGACCTGTTCGATGAGCTGGCCGCCGCCCGTTCCGACGGACCGTGGCTGAGCGTGGCCTCGTTCGTGAATCCCCACGACATCGCCTTCTCGGGCTTCGGCTGGGAGCAGCTCCTGCAGTTCGGTCCGCCCGACGACACCGTGCCCGACGTGCCCGAGCCGCCGTCCCAGTCGGACTCCTTCGCCGGCCGGCCCCCGTGCCAGGAGGCCTTCAAGGCCGTGTGGCCCGAGATGATCTTCGCCACGGCCACCGACCTCGGGTACCGACGGCTCTACTACTACCTGCACAAGCTGGTCGACCAGGCCATCGGCCGCATCCTCGAGTCGCTCGAGGCGTCCGGCATGGCCGACGACACCATCGTGGTCTTCACCTCGGACCACGGTGACCTGCTCGGGGCGCACGGCGGGCTGGTCCAGAAGTGGTGCAACGCCTTCGACGAGGCTACCCGGGTGCCGCTGCTGATCGCCGGGCCGGGGATCGAGGGAGGAGGCACCGGGGTGAGCGCTCCGACCAGCCACGTCGACCTGATCCCCACCCTGCTGGGCCTGGCCGGGATCGACCTCGACCAGGCCGCCGCCGGGGTGGCCGAGCACCACACCGAGGTCCAGCCGCTCCCCGGCCGGGATCTGAGCGCGGTCGTCCGGGGCCTCGAGCCCGAGGCGTCGCTGACCTCGCCGATCTACTTCCTCACCGAGGACGACGTGACCAGGGGGTCGAGCCAGGTCAATCTCGTGACCGGGGTACCGTTCGACGCCGTCGACCCACCGACCCGCATCGAGTCGGTCGTGGCCACCCTGCCGACCGGTGACGACGGTGCGGCCGAGCTGTGGAAGCTGAACCACTACTACGAGCGCCTCGACGAGTGGTACGCGGCGAAGGGCTTCGCCGCGAACCCCTTCCTGCCGCCCGCCGCCGAGCCCCTCTACGAACTGCACAACCTCACCGCCGACCCCGACGAGCGGAACAACCGGTCCGGCGACCGGCCCGACGTGCTGTCGAAGATGCAGTCGGTGCTCGACGCCCAGCGGGACGCCAAGCGGCTGGTCCCGCTCCTGCGGAACGCCGCCGGATAGGCCACCGGCCAGGAGGGCGGCCAGGCGGGCGGTCAGGCGGCCGATTCGAAGAGCCCGGCCCTGGACGGTAATTTTGCCCATGGCCACCGGCGTGCTGCTCGACATCGACGGGGTCCTCGTCGTGTCGTGGAAGGCACTCCCCGGTGCGGTCGAGGCCCTGGCCTGGGTCCGCTCGGAGGACCTCCCCTACCGCCTCGTGACGAACACCTCGTCGAAGTCGCGGCGGCAGATCGCCCGACTCCTCAGCGGGGCGGGGCTGCCGGTGGCGAAGGACCACGTCCTGACCGCGGTGAGCAGCGCCCGGCGGTACCTGCTGGAGCGGCACCCCGGTGCCCCCTGCTACGTGGTGAACGAGGGCTCCCTGGTCGAGGACCTCGACGGCGTCGAGCTCACCGGACCCGACCGTGCCGAGGTCGTGCTGCTCGGAGGGGCCGGCCCCCGCACCGGCTACCGCGAACTGGACGCCGTGTTCGGGCTGGCCGCCCGGGGCGTCCCGGTCGTCGCCCTCCACCGGAATACCCGGTTCCAGACGGCGTCGGGCCCGGCGCTCGACATGGGGGCGTTCGTGATCGGGCTCGAGGCGGCCGCGGGGATCGACATCCCCGTCGTCGGCAAGCCGGCGCCGGCGTTCTTCCGGGCCGCGCTGGACGACCTCGGCGCCACGGCGTCCGACACGGTCATGGTGGGCGACGACGTGGTCTCCGACGTCCTCGGCGCACAGGCGATCGGCTGCACCGGTGTGCTGGTGCGGACCGGCAAGTTCCGCCCGGAGGACCTGGACCCGGGCCTCCGGGACGAGTCTCCCCGACCCGACCACGTCATCAACGGCGTCGGCGACCTCCCCGGCCTGGTGCGACAGCTGGCCGGTGGGACCGGGTGACGGCACGGGCCACCCTCCTCGACGACGTCGGATGGCCTCTGGATCTGGACCTCGCCGGTCCCGGGTGGAGTCGCTGGTCCCCGTGCCGACCGAGGCGCCGGCCGCGTCGACCGCCCGGATCGGCGCGGTGCCGACCCCGGGAGGCGACCCGGCCGGATCCCGGTCCGGACGACCCGACCGGGACGGGGCTCCGAGGACCTACGAGCAGCCGCTGGTCGTGCCGCAGCTCGAGCACACGTAGCACGAGCCGGCCCGTTGCATGGCGTTGCCGCACTGGTAGCAGTAGGGAGCGTCCCGGGGCTCGGCCCGGGCGATGGGCTGGTTGGCCGATGTCGTCACCGTGGACGGGCCGGTCGGGGACGCCACCGGCAACCCGGCGGCGGCGACGTCGACCGGCGACGTGCCGACCGATGGACCGGCGTCGAGGGGACCGGCCTCCACCACGCCCGTCGAGGGGGTGGCCGTCTCCTCCACCCCGGGCAGGGTCGGCTGCATCCGCTCGGCCGTGGACAGCACACCGAGCTCGGCCCGCTCGTCGAACGGCAGGTAGTCGACGGCCAGGCGGCGGAAGATGTAGTCGACCAGGCTGGTGGCGATGCGGAGGTCGGAATCGTCGGTGATGCCGGCCGGCTCGAAGCGCATGTTGGCGTACTTGCGCACGTAGGTGGCCAGCGGTACGCCGTGCTGGAGGCCAAGGCTCACCGAGATCGAGAAGGCATCCATGATCCCGGCCAGGGTCGAGCCCTGCTTGGACACCTTCATGAAGACCTCGCCGGGTCGCCCGTCCTCGTACTCCCCGACCGTGACGTAGCCCTCGCAGTCGGCCACCCGGAACGAGAAGGTCGACGACGTGCGACGGCGGGGCAGGCGCTCGCGTACGGCGGGGATCACCAACGTCTCGGAGGTCCGCAGCTGTTCGTGGAGCAGCGCCGCCTCGAGCTCGGCGATCTTGGCCGCCAGCTCGCGGTCGTGCGCCTCGGCCTCGGAGCCGGCCGGGGCGTCGTCGCCCCCGTCGGCCTCGTCGACCGCCTTCTTGGTGGTCGAGAGGGGCTGGCCCACCTTGCAGTTGTCCCGGTAGATGGCGACGGCCTTGATGCCCATCCGCCAGGCGTCGATGTGGAGCTGCTCCACGTCCTCGACCGTCACGTCCTCGGGGAGGTTGACCGTCTTGGAGATGGCGCCGGAGATGAACGGCTGGACGGCCCCCATCATGCGCACGTGGCCCAGGTAATGGATGGTGTTGTCACCCATGGAGCAGGCGAACACCGCCAGGTGGTCGGCCGACAGGTAGGGGGCACCGACGATGGACTTGTGCTCGTCGATGTACGCCACGATCTCGTCGATCTGGTCGGGCGAGTAGCCCATCTGCCGGAGGGCCCGCGGGACGGTCTGGTTGACGATGGACATCGTCCCCCCGCCGACCAGCTTCTTGGTCTTCACCAGCCCGAGGTCAGGCTCCACGCCGGTGGTGTCGCAGTCCATCAGCAGGCCGATGGTGCCCGTCGGCGCCAGCACGCTGGCCTGCGAATTGCGCACACCGTACTGCTCCCCCAGCTCGACGGCGGCGTCCCACGCCTCCTGCGCCGCCGAGAGGAGGTCGGTGGGCACGAGCTCCTCGTCGATGGTGGCCACGGCGTCGCGGTGCATCCGCAGGACGTTGTTCATCGGTTCGGCGTTCTCGTGGTAGCCGGCGAAGGGGCCCATACGGGCGGCCGTCCGGGCCGAGGTGGCGTAGGAGTGGCCGGTGAGCAGGGCCGTGATGGCCCCGGCCCACGCCCGACCGGCGTCGGAGTCGTAGGGCAGCCCGTGGGCCATGAGGAAGGCGCCGAGGTTGGCGTAGCCGATGCCCAGCTCCCGGAACCGGCGCGAGTTCTCACCGATCTTCTCCGTCGGGTAGTCGGCGTTGCCCACGATGATCTCCTGGGCCGTGAAGAACACCTCCACCGCCGACTTGAACCCGTCGACGTCGAAGGAGTCGTCGTCGTTCAGGAACTTCATCAGGTTGAGGCTGGCCAGGTTGCAGGCCGAGTTGTCGAGGTGCATGTACTCGCTGCACGGGTTGGACCCGTTGATCCTCCCGGTCACCGGGGCGGTGTGCCAGCGGTTGATGGTGGTGTCGAACTGCATGCCGGGGTCGGCGCACTCCCAGGCGGCGTGGGCCAGCTGCCGGAAGAGGTCGCGGGCCGGGACGGTGCGTACCGCAGTCCCGTCACCCCGGGCCGTGAGCTCCCACTCGGCACCGTCCACCACGGCCTGCATGAACTCGTCGGTGACCCGCACCGAGTTGTTGGCGTTCTGGTACTGGAGGCTGATGGAGTCCTTGCCGTCGAGGTCCATGTCGAACCCGGCGTCTCGGAGCACCCGGGCCTTGCGCTCCTCGATGGCCTTGCACCAGATGAAGTCCTCGATGTCGGGGTGGTCGACGTCGAGGATGACCATCTTGGCCGCACGGCGGGTCTTGCCGCCGGACTTGATCGTCCCGGCCGAAGAGTCGGCGCCCCGCATGAAGCTGACGGGACCCGAGGCCGTGCCCCCGCCCTTCAGGTACTCGTGGGAGGACCGGATGCGGGACAGGTTCACCCCGGCGCCCGAACCACCTTTGAAGATCACGCCCTCCTCCGTGTACCAGTTGAGGATGGAGTCCATGGAGTCCTCCACGGCGAGGATGAAGCACGCCGACCCCTGCTGGGGTACCCCGGCCACGCCGATGTTGAACCACACCGGCGAGTTGAACGCGGCCATCTGGTTGACGATGAGGTGCTTCAGCTCGGCCTGGAAGGTCTCCGCCTCCTCCTCGTCGACGAAGTACCCGTCCTTGCGGCCCCAGGCCGTCACGGTGTCGACCACCCGGTCGGCCACCTGCCGGAGCGACGTCTCACGCTCGGGGGTGCCCAGCGTCCCCCGGAAGTACTTCTGGGCGAGGATGTTCGTGGCGTTCAGGCTCCAGCTCTCGGGCACCTCGACGTCCAGCTGCTCGAAGGCCACCGCACCGTCCCGGTAGTTGGTGATCCGGGCGTCGCGTCGCTCCCACACCACGGCGTCGTAGGGATGCACGTCCGGGGTGGTGAAGTGCCGTCGGATGCCGATACCGAGTCGCTGGGGAGCGATAGCCATGTAATTCGCCTCTTTCTTGGTTGTCGCCTGCGGGGACGGTACCGATCCCCGGCACCTGCTGCGGAACTCGGTCCGTCGGGGGGAGTCTGGTGCCGAACCACAACATGTTGTGGTCCGCCCTCCCCCGAGGCACGAGATAGTGGGTTCATTACAGCAGCGTAGTTACACGGCTGTCAACGGTTTCTTCGAAAATCCTCCCCGCGCCATCCGCTCTTTCCCCTGTTCGGGCGGGGTTCGCGAAGAATTGCAAATGATTGCTGCGCGCGAGCACCGGCAACCCCGTCCCGGGCCCGCCGGGGCCACGGCCGGCTCGGCCCGGCTCAGGCCGGTCCCCGTCGACTCAGGGCGACCAGGGCGAGGCGTAGACGAGCGACACACCGGAGGTCGTCGACGACGTGGTGACCGACGGGGGCCCGACCGTCCCCGCTGCAGCCGCGGGTACGCCGGACACCGCAGCAGGGGCCGCAGGAGCCGACGGGGGCGCAGGGGGCGCGGGGGGCGCCGGGGGCACTGCGGCGACCGGGGCGGGCGCCGGTGGGGCGAGGCTGGAGGACGATCGCTTGAACACGAAGAAGTAGAGCACCAGGGCGATGATCACCACCACCACGATGATCCCCACGATCCGCAGGAAGGGGGTGTTGAGCTCCTTCTTCATCCGCGCCGTGCCCGATGTCGGCTGGTCCACGGGGGCGGCGTCGAGGTCGTCCGAGGTGCTGAACGCCGAGAAGGGACGGGTGGCTGCCCACCGACGAAGCCCGTCGATCTCCGTGGTCGTCAATTGCTCCGACGGCGCCAGGAAGCGGACCGTGCGGCCGTGCAGGGCCACGTCGATCTGGGTGGCCGGCTTGCCGTCGGGAAGGCTCGAGTCCGGCTGGATGCGCAGGCCCTGCACCCCCTGCCACGCCAGGGTCCGGGGCGGCGTGTCGTCGTTGGCCGTCACCGTGATCCCCGGGGGTCCGACGGCCAGCTCGATCCCCGGCACGTTGGCCCGGCCGCTCGAGGCCATTCCCACCAGGGTGACCCCGGTGAACGCCAGGGACGGCAACGCGTACCCCTGCTCCTCGCCCCCACCCGTCAGATCGGTCATCGACCCTCCCACCGGCCCGCGTCGCTCGTGATCGTCATCGCAGCAGCCTAGCGTCGCCCACCGGAAGGGCGCCCGATCTGGGACACGGTCCCACCCGGCACCACGGGGCACCACCGGGCACCGTCACGGGCGGCCTGGCGCGCAGGGACCCCGGCCGGCCGGGCCCGCTGGCTAAGGTCCGCACATGGCCCCGCACGTACCGGTCACCATCGCCGTCGACGCCGGGACGACCGGGGTGCGCTCGCTCGTGGTCGACGGGGACGGCGACGTCGTCGACCTGGCCTACCGGGAGCTCACCCAGCACTTCCCCCGACCCGGGTGGGTCGAGCACGACCCGGTGGAGCTGTGGGAGGCCGTGCGGACCACCCTCGGGGAGGTGGCCGGGCGCCTGGACCACCACGGCCGGGAGCCGGTGGCCCTCGGCATCACCAACCAACGCGAGACGGTGGTTCCCTGGGACCGGAGGTCCGGCGAGGCGCTCCACCGGGCCCTGGTGTGGCAGGACCGCCGGACGGCCCCCGACTGCGACCGCCTGGTGGCCGCCGGCCACCTCCCGGTGGTCCGGGAACGGACCGGCCTGGTACTCGACCCGTATTTCTCCGCCACCAAGATGCGGTGGCTGCTCACCGACGGCGGCATCGAGGCCACCCGACCCGACCTGGCGCTCGGGACCGTGGACTCGTGGATCCTGTGGAACCTCACGGGCGGCGCCGCGGACGGGGTCTTCGCCACCGACCCCACCAACGCCTCGCGCACCCTCCTGTTCGACATCGTGGACCGGCGCTGGTCGGAGGAGCTCGCCGGGATCTTCGGCGTCCCGACCGGCGCGCTGGCCGACGTCCGGCCGTCCTCGGGACGCTTCGGTCGGGTCCACGCCTCGGTGCTGGGCGGCGACTCCCCCGTCACCGGCACCCCGGTGAGCGGCATCGCCGGGGACCAGCACGCCGCCCTGTTCGGACAGGCCTGCTTCGACCCCGGGATGGCCAAGGTCACCTACGGCACCGGGAGCTTCATCCTGGTCAACGCCGGTGCGACCTGCCCGGCACCGTCGGAGGGACTGCTGACCACCCTGGCCTGGGACCTCGGCGGGTCCGGTCCCGTGGCCTACGCCCTCGAGGGCTCGGTCTTCTCGTCGGGCTCGGCCCTGCAGTGGCTACGCGACGGCCTCGGGGTGTTCGGTTCGGCGGCCGAGGCCGAGCCCCTGGCCCGGACCGTCGACTCGTCCGAGGGGGTGAGCATCGTCCCGGCCTTCACCGGGCTGGGCAGCCCCCACTGGGACCCCTACGCCCGGGGGACCGTACTGGGGCTCAGCCGGGGGATCGGCCGGGCCCACCTGACCCGTGCCGTCATCGAGGCCATGGGGTTCCAGGTCCGCGATGTGGTCGACGCCATGGGGGCGGCGGGTACCTCCGTGCAGGCCCTGCGGGTGGACGGCGGTGCCGCGGTGATGGGCCTGCTCCTCCAGCACCAGGCCGACCAGGTCCGCGTGCCCGTGACCCGGCCCCGCAGCGTCGAGACCACGGCACTGGGTGCGGCCACCCTGGCCGGACTGGCCGAGGGGGTCTGGGGGTCCCTCGACGACCTGGCCGGCCTGTGGCGGGAGGACGAACGGTTCCTCCCCGTCGAGGACGCCGCCATCGCCGACGCCCGGCACGCCGTCTGGCTCCGGGCCGTCGACCGGTCCCGTCACTGGGCGGCGGCCGACTGAGGATCCACCCGCACGGCAGCCGCCTCGTCGACCACCCGGGCAGCCGCCTCGTCGACCGAACCGACAGCCGCCTCAGCCGGCGGCCGCCCGCTGGTTCAGCTCGAACCAGCGCAGGTCGGCCAGCGTGGCCAGCGTGGTGATGCGCAGGCGCTCCCGGGTGCGGAAGGCCAGCCCGGCCCGGCCCACCACCAGGATCAGCCCGGCGTGCTCCAAGCGGGCGAACGCCAGGTCGTCCGGTCCCGTGTCGACGTCCCGGCCGTCATCGGCGGCGTAGCGGGCGGCCTGGTCCCGGAGCTCGTCGTCGGGCGGCGCCTCACCGCTGGTGGCTGCCGGCCACGGCGCGTCGGGGTCGAGGGCCACGGCGAACGTGGCCACCAGACTGCGGATCACCTCGTCGGCCAGGTGCTCCAGGACGTCCTTCGGCGTGCCGTCCCGCATCAAGCTCGTGGCCACGCCGAGGATGTCGGCGTCGCGATCGGGGATGGGCCCGTCGACGTGCCGGAGGGCCTCCACCGAGACCCCGTCCACCTCGAGGATCTCGGCCATGAGCAACGGGACGAGGTCGGACCCGGTGAGGACCACGCCGAGGTCGTCGACGACCAGGCCGTGGTCGCGCTGGAGAATGTCGATCGAGATGACGTCGCCCCCGACCGCGCCGATCCGGCTGGCGACGGCACCGAGCGCGCCGGGCCGGTCCGGGAGCCGGACCCGGATCAGGTAGTTGGCCACGTCATCACGCTAGGCGGACAGCGTGAACGGCCTGTTTCGTTCCCGTTACGATCCTGCACCTGCTCCACCTGCTCCACCTGCTCCTCCGGACGGGTCGGGCCGCTTCGACCGGGAGGCGTACTCGTCGACGTACTCCTGTCCCGAGAGCCCGGCGATCGTGTGCATGAGTTCGTCGGTCACGGCGCGCAGCACCGCACTGTCGTGGCCGGCCACCGCCGCCTCACCGGCCCCGACCGTGCCGACGTCGAGCGGTGGCCCGAACCGGACGGTGACGGCGTGGAAGGGCCGCATCAACCGCCGCCCCGGGGGCTGCACCCTACGGGTGCCCTGCAGGCCCACCGGCACGAGGGGCACACCGCACCCCAGGGCCAGGCGGACCACACCGGTGTGCCCCCGGTGGAGCCGGGCGTCGGGCGCCCGCGTCCCCTCGGGGTAGATACCCAGGACGCCGCCGGCCTCGAGGACCTCCCTCGCCGTGTCGAGGGCCCGCTGCGAGGCGTCCCCTCCGCTCCGCTGCATGGGGATCTGCCCGGCCGCCCGGAAGAACCATGAGGTCCGCCAGCTGTCGAAGTACTCGGCCTTCGCCACGTAGGTCACCCGCCGCCGGAGCACCAGGGGGAGGAAGAACGAGTCGCAGAACGACTGGTGGTTGGCCGCCAGCACCACCGGCCCGCGGGCCGGGACGTTGTCCCTGCCCTCCACCTCCACCCGCCAGAACAGGTAGAAGACCGGGGTCAGGATCACCTTGAGGATCCAGTAGGCCACATGGTCACGGTACTGCCGGTCGTGCTGTACTGCACCCATGGACTCCTCTGCGCCAGGTTCCGGGTCCGGGGTGCGGGCCTCCGACTCCCCGACGGACAGCCGTCCCCCGGGCTGGGAGGTGCTCGGGCGGACGGTCACCGCTCCGGTACTGGTGCGTCGGGCCACCCAGTGGACGGCCCAGTACCTCGTCCCGTCGGCGGCCGCCCAGCGGCTGGTGGACCCCACCGGGCTCGAGGTCAACGGCCCGTTGCCCGGTCGGGCGCTCCTGGCCCTCGCCGTGTGCCGCTACGACGACACCGATCTCGGCCCCTACCACGAGGTGGCCGTGAGCTTCGTGGTCCGCCCCCACGACGCGCCACCCGGTACGGGTGCCGCCGGGCGTGCCCGGGAGTTCGCCACCGGGGCCATCGGGGTGTACATCCACCGGCTGCCCGTCGACCAGGAGTTCACCTGCGCCGCCGGCCGGGAGATCTGGGGCTTCCCCAAGTCGATGACCACCATCGACATCGACGGGGCGACGGGGGGCGGCCGGGGCGGGTCGGCCACCGTGGTGCGCCTGGTGGACGACGGACGGCACGTGCTGTCGCTGTCACTGCCCGGCGGGGGCCGGCTGGCCCTGCCGGCCCAGGCCCCACCGACCTATTCGTTCCTCGACGGCGTCCTGCGCCGGACCACCTGGACCACCACCCACCACGGCGCCACCGGGCGGTTCGGTGGCGCCGCACTGGCGCTGGGCGACCACCCCGTGGCCGACGAGCTGCGCTCGGTGGGCCTGCCGCGTCGGGCCCTCTTCTGTTCGTCCGTGGCCCGGATGGAGGCGTCGTTCGACGCTCCCGAGACGGTCGTGGCCGTCCGCCGCTGAGCGTGGACCGCCGGCTCACGCCCAAGGGGCGGCGGCGTCGGGCCGAACTGCTCGACCATGCCGCGGCCCGCTTCGCCGCCGACGGCTTCCACGCCACCTCGGTGAACACCATCGTGGACGGACTGGGCGTGGGCAAGGGCGTCTTCTACTGGTACTTCGACTCCAAGGACGACCTGTTCCGCAGCATCCTCACCGACGCCCAGCGCAGCCTGCGGCTGGCCCAGCGCGACGCCGTGTCGGGGGAACCCGATCCGGCCCGCCGCATCGAGCTGGGGATCCGCTCCACCATCGAGTGGCTCGGGGCCAACCGGGACCTGTTCACCCTGCTGGAAGCGGCCCGTACCGAGGAGCGCTTCGCCCCGCTGGTCCGCCACGGCGACCAGCAGACCATCGCCGACGCCCTCCCCCACGTGAAGGCCGGCATCATGGCCGGTCTCCTCCGCCGGGAGGACCCGGTGATCCTCACCACCGCCATCTGGGGGGTGACGGTGCACCTGGCCCGGGTCCTCATGGTCGACGCCGGCCTGGGTCCCGACCGGGTGGCCGCGGCGGCGATCGCCTTCTGCCGGCAGGGGTTCCTCGATCCCCGGGCCGTGACCGTCCGGCGCCGCACGGCGTGACCGACCGCCGGAATCACCCGGCGCGCCGAGGGTGCCGGGTAGCCTGCCTCGATGCCGAACCGCCGATCCGCCGAGGTCGGGCGGGCGCGACCGCCCGCCGACCAGCGCGGCCCCCGGCACCCGCGGCTCGTCGGCCTCGCCGTCTTCGCCGGCTACGCGGCACTGGCCTTCGTGGTGTTCCGCACCGCCTGGCAGGCCCCCTCGACCCACCTCATCGGCTCGTGCTGCGACCAGCCGCCGACGGTCGACTTCCTGGCCTGGACCGGCTTCGCCGTGACCCACGGCCACAACCCCTTCGTGGTCCACTACCTGAACTCCCCGGACGGGATCAACCTGCTGTGGCAACCCGACGGGATGCCCCTGCTCAGCCTGGCCGCCACCCCGTTCGAGTGGGTGCTCGGGCCGGTGGTCACCTACAACCTCGCCGTCACCCTGGCCCTGCCGCTCTCGGGCATCGCCGCCTACGCCGCGCTCCGACGGTGGATCGGCGGGTACGCCGGCCCGATCCTCGGCGGATTGTTCTACGGCTTCTCGCCGTTCATGACCACGCAGGCGCTGGGGCACCTGAACGTCATGTTCGTCCCCATCCCGCCGCTGGTCCTCCTGGCCACCAGCGACCTCCTGATCTACCGCCGCTGGCGGTGGTGGGTCTCGGGGACGGCCATCGGGGTGCTGCTCACGGCACAGTTCCTGATCGGCCAGGAGATCCTGGTCGGCACCCTCCTGGTGACGGCCGTGGTCGTGGTCGTCATCCTCGCCTGCCACTGGGAACAGGTCGTCGGGCGGTGGCCCTCGGTGGTGGGCGGCGGGCTGGTGGCCGGCGGAACGGCACTGGCCACCGCGGCCTGGCCCCTCGTCGTCCTGCTCTTCGGCCCCTACCGCCTGGTCGGGCAATTCGAGCCGACGCCGTTCTCGACCGATCTGGCCAACCTGGTCCTCCCGGGGTACACGGGCCAGTTCCGGCCCGGGGGGGCGGCCTACTTCACGCAGTGGGACTGGAGCCTCGGCGAGTCGAGCAGCTACGTCGGGGTCGTCCTCATCGTGCTCAGCATCGTTGTGGCGGCTCGCTGGTGGCGGCGGACTCCGGTCAAAGCGGCGGCGATCGCCGGGGTGGTGATGACCGTGCTGTCCCTCGGGCCGAGCGTCCACCTGGCCGGTCTGGACCTCCACGTGTGGATGCCGTCGGCCCTGCTGCTCAAGGTGCCCTTCCTCCGGAACATGCTGCCCAGCCGCCTGATGGTCTTCACCGACCTGGCCGTCGCCGTCCTGCTGGCCCAGTTCGTGCGGCGGGCCTTCGCCCGTCGACCCGACGTCCCGGCCCGCACCCGGTGGCTGCGCTGGACCGGGTCCGTCGTGGTCCTCCTGGCCGCCCTGGTCCCCCTGGCCCCGTCGGTCGACTACCTCACCACCGTCTACGCCCAGCCCGCCTTCTTCCGCACGGCGGCCGTGGACGCCATCCCCGACGGGGGCCACGTCCTGGTCGCCCCCTTCCCCGAGGGCGGCCCCCACGACGGGGGTCCCATGATCTGGCAGGCCCAGTCGGGGTTCCGGTTCGCCATGGTCGGCGGCTACGTGTTCACACCGATGCCCGACGGACGGCCCGGGGCCCGCTACGGCGGCGACCCCACGGTGCTCACGACCCGCCTGGCCGACCTGGCCAACGGGGTCCCGGTGGCCCCGCTCACCCCGGCCCTGGTGGACACCATGCGCACCGATCTGTCCGGCTACGGCCTGTCGGCGGCGGTCGTCGGGCCGATGCCGGGCCGGGCGCAGGCCGTGGCCACGCTGACCGCGGTGATCGGCCGGCCACCGGTGACCGTGGGTGGCGTGCAGCTGTGGAACGGCGACCTGACCTGACGGGCCCGCGGGCCCGCTCCGGGCGAGCCGTCCGGCCTACAGCTTGGTGAGGGCCCGACGGAGGTTGCGGACCCCCTGGCCGATGCGCTGCTCGTTCTCGATGAGGGCGAACCGCACGTGGCCGTCGCCCCCGGGCCCGAAGCCCACCCCCGGGGAGGTGGCCACGTCCGCCTCCTGCACCAGGTACTTGGCGAACTCCAGCGAGCCCATCTCCCGGTAGGGCTCGGGGATCGGGGCCCAGACGAACATCGTCCCCCGGGGCGGGGTGATCTCCCAGCCGATGCGGTTGAGACCGTCGCAGAGAGCGTCCCGACGGGCCTCGTAGCACCGGTTGATGTGCTCGGGGTACTCCGGGGCCTCGTTCATGGCCACGATGGCGGCGATCTGGATGGGCTGGAAGGTGCCGTAGTCGAGATAGCTCTTCAGCTTGGTCAGGGCCTGGACGATGGCCGCGTTGCCGACGAGGAACCCGACCCGCCAGCCGGCCATGGAGAACGACTTGGTCAGGGTGTACAGCTCGACGGCCACGTCCTTGGCCCCGGGCACCTGCAGGATCGACGGCGGACGGTACCCGTCGAAGGCGATGTCGGCGTAGGCGAAGTCGTGGACCAGCACGATGTCGTGCTCCCGGGCGAACTCGACGATGCGGGTCATCCAGGCCAGGTCCACGCACTGGGTGGTCGGATTGTGGGGGAAGGAGAGGACGATGACCCGCGGCTTGGGCCACACCGACTCCCACGCCTCCATCAGGTTCTCGAAGAACGCCTCGCCCGGACGCTCGGGGCTGTCGCTCTCGGGGCCGTCGAGCCGGACGTGGCGGACGTCGGCCCCGGCGAAGAGCGGGGCGTAGATGTGGATGGGGTACGACGGCGAGGGGACCAGGGCCGTGTCACCGGGACCCACCAGCACCCACATGAGGTGGGACAGGCCCTCCTTGGCCCCGATGGTGGTGACCACCTCGAGGTCGGGGTCGATGGCCACGTCGAACTTCCGCTGGTACAGGTCGGCGATGGCCTGGCGGATCTTGGGGATGCCGCGGCTGGCCGAGTACCGGTGGTTGCGGGGGTTGTGGGCCGCCTCCGAGAGCTTCTCCACGGCGATGTCGGGTGACGGGAGATCGGGGTTGCCGAACCCGAGGTCGATCACGTCCTTGCCGTCGTGGCGGGCTGCGGCCTTCAGGTCGTTGATGGTGGCGAAGACGTACGGGGGCAGTCCGTTGATTCGGCGAAACTCCATCCTCAGAGGTTACCGGGCCTCCTCCCCCCTACCGGACCGCCGCCGCGGCCCGGGCCACCACGTCCAGGGAGTCGGGCCACGCGCACACGGCCCACGACGCCCCGGCGGCCTGCACCTGGCGGAGACGGGACACCGCCCCGGGCACCGTCCCGTCGACCGGACCGCCCCAGGTCACCTCGTAGCCCTGACCGGCCAGCTCGGCCACCCGCCCGGGCTCGGCCTCCCACAGGTTCACCGCCCCGCCCACCGTCCGGGCCAGTCCGGTGGTCGACGCCGATCCCCCGCCCACCCACACGGGGATCCCCCGGGCGGCCACGGCGACCGCCACGGCGGCCAGTCGGTCGCGTCGCACCTCGGCGGTGTCGTAGGGCACGCCGAAGGCGTCGTTCTCGCCCCGGCTCAGCCGGTCCCCCGTGCCCAGCCCGGCGATCAGACGCCCGGCGGCGAGCCGCTGGAGGCTGGCCAGCGTCTCGACCAGCACGTCGTCGGGCAGTAACCCGACCCGGGCCACCAGGGTGCCCAGAGCGACCGTGCCGGTCGCCGCGGCGAGCGCCCCGAGGAGCGGGGCCGACGACAGGGCCGGCCGGCCGGGCTGGCCCATCGGCCACAGGTGGTCGAAGCAGAAGACGCCGTCGATGCCCAGCTCCTCGGCCCGGCGGGCCGCCGCTACGGCCTCGTCAGCCGTGTCCCGGAACTGCGGGAGGGTGACGCCGACCTTCACCGGGGCGGGCCGTCCTCCGGGGCCCGGCGGCCGCGGTCGGACCCGGTGGTCACGTGGTGGACTCGACCCGGGCCTTCAGGTCCCGCAGGGCGATCGACATGATCCTCCCCTGCGCCCGCATCTTGATGAAGCCGGGCAGCGGCACCTTCATCTCCACCTCGAGGTGGTACGTGACCTCGGTGTCGCCGTCTCCGCTCGGGGCGAACTCGTAGGTCCCGTCGAGCTTGGCCGTGATGTCCCCCCGGGTCTGGACCCAGGAGATGGAACGGGGGGCGTCGCCGTAGTCGTAGGCCAGCGTGTAGCTGGTGCTCCGCCCGAACGCCGCGGCGCGGAAGGTCACCAGCTGTGGGCGGCCGTCGGCGTCCCGGTCGTGGACGGTGACCTCCTTGATGTCGGCGGCCCACTGCGGATAGGCGTCGATGTCGCTGCCCACGGCGAAGCACCGGTCGGGGGACGCATGGACAACCACTCGCTCGGTGGCCTGCTCAGCCACGTTCAGCCCTCCTCGGATTCGGACGGTTCCGGCACAGTGCCGATCAGCTTCCCACGGCGGCGAGCGCCGCGGCCAGCCTAGGGGCGAGACGGTCGTAGTCGAAGGATGCCTCGGCCCGCCGTCGGGCCGCTCCCCCGAGGCGCGACCGGAGCGCATCGTCGGCCAGCAGGCGGCGGACGGCCGAGGCCACGGCGCCGATGTCCGAGGGGTGACGGACGAGCAGCCCCGTCTCACCGTCGAGGACCGCCTCGCCGGCACCACCGGACCGGCCGGCCACCTGGGGGACCCCGGCGGCGGCGGCCTCCAGGAAGACGATGCCGAACCCCTCCTGCTCGAGGCCGAGCCACCGGTTGCGACAGGCCATCACGAACACGTCGGCCGCACCGACCAGGCGGGGGAGCACCTCGTCGGACACCCCGCCGAGCAGGCGGGTCGGCGAGTGCTTCTCGACGATCCGGGACCGGAGGCGTTCGGCGTCGCGGCCCCGCCCGGCGATGGCCACGGTGAGGTCGGGGAACTCCGGGGCCAGGCGGGCCGCCGCGTCGACCAGCACGTCCATACCCTTGCGGGGGACCAACCGGCTGACGCTCACCACCAGGGGCCCGTCCGCCGGAAGGCCCAGTTCGGCCCGGGCGGCCGAGCGCCCGTCGGCGTCGAGCGGGGTGAAGCGGTGGAGGTCGACCCCGGGGGGGATCTCCACCACGGTCGGGAGGTCCCGTCCCCGGACGGCCCGCAAGGCCTCGGCCGCCGGGTAGCCCCCGGCCGACAGGACGAGGGAGCTGTGGCGCAGCACCCGGGCCAGGAGCTCCCGGCTCCCCGGCAGCCTCCCGGGGATGGCCACCTCGGCCCCGTGCAGGAGGACGGCGTAGGGCAGGCCGAGCCGGGGCCCGACCAGGCCCAGCGGGAGCGCGGGATCGAGCACCACGGTGTCGGCCCCCACCCGCTCGGCCGAGTCCCGGATCCGACGGACCAGGTCGGGCGTGGGCAGCAGGACCCGGCCCGGGGCCCGTTCGATGCGCACGCCCCGGGCCGCCTGCTCCTCGTCGAACCTGGCGGCGTCGGGGTGCGAGGACGCCGTGAGCACGGCGAAGGTCGCCGGGTCGAGGCGGCGCCAGAGCTCCCACAGGTAGACCTGGATCCCCCCGACCTTGGGGGGGAAGTCGTTGGTCACGAGGAGATGGGTCATGCCACCGCCCCCACCGGGTCGGCCCCCACCAGGTCGGCCCGGCCCAACCGGTGCGCGGCCCAGGCGGCGTGCTCCCGCAGCATCCCGTCGGCGCCGGCCAGGGCCTCTCGCAGTGCCCCGACCGTCCGTTCGTCACCACCGTCGCCGGTGTTCCCCAGGGCCACCAGGGCGTTGCGGCGCAGGTAGCGGGGCTCCCGGCCCGGGATGTACCACCGCCCGTGGGCGGCCAGCAGCTCCTCATCGGTCGAGCCCAGCAGACCGACCAGGTCCACCGTCGCCTGGTCCTCCGGTCCGGCGGGTCCCGGGGGCCGCACCCGGGCCGCCCGGCGGTTGATCGGGCAGACCTGCTGGCACTCGTCGCAGCCGTAGATCCGGTCGCCCATGGCCGCCCGCAGCTCCACCGGGATGCTCCCCTCGGCCTGGACCACCCAGGCCAGGCACCGCCGGGCGTCGAGCACCCCGGGGGCCACCAGGGCGCCGGTCGGACAGGCCGTGAGACAGCGGGTGCAGGTGCCGCACCCCGCGGCGTGGTCCGCCGGTGCCACCGCCTCCCCGGGGGTCGCGGTCAACGGAGCATCGGTGACCACCGAACCGAGCACGAACCACGAGCCCTGCCCGTCCACCATCAGGAGGGTGTTCTTCCCGAACCACCCCAGTCCGGCCCGGTGCGCCGCCGCCTTGTCGACCAGCCCGTTCTGGTCGCAGACGACCGTGGCCCGCCATCCCTCGTGACGGAGCCGGGCCGCCACCACACCCAGCGACCGCCGGAGCGGCGTGTACTCGTCCTGCCACGAGTACCGGGCCACCTGGCCCCGGGGGGTGGGCGCCGGGTCGGGATCGGGCCCGGCCCGCAGGTAGCCCCGGGCCCCGACCACCAGCGACCGGGCCCCGGGCAGGATCCGTCCGGGGTCCGTCGACCGGTCCGGGTCCCGGTAGGTGAACTGCATGCCGCCGGCCAGTCCTGCCGCCCGGCGCTCGACGATGGTCCGGCGCACGTCGGCGAACGGCTCGGCACCGGTGACGCCCACCGCCGACAATCCCGCCTCGAACCCGAGGGTCCGCAGCTCCGCGATCGACGGGACCCGCCGGGCGGACGGGTCGGGCACCGGGGTGTCGGTCAGGGGCACGCCCCATGCTGGCACGGGACCGGGACCCCTTCGGCGTCAACCGGCGATCGACGTCCCGGTCGAATGCCGGACCCCGGGGACCAACCCGGCGCTCTCCAGCAGCCGGACGGCCCGGGCCTCGTCGGCGTCGACGACCACGGCGTCCTCGGGCTCGCGCCCCACGATGAAGCTCACGACGCAGTCGTCGCAGACCTCCGTGCCCCGGTGGACACAGTCGGCGCAGTCGATGGTCATCGGCCCGTCGGCGACGGGGTGCCGGCCGCCGAGGGCGACCGGGACCGGTCGGGCGGTTCCGGGGTGATCTGCCTGTCGGGACGGGTGGACGATGACGTGCGCCATGGTGGCTCCTCGGATCGGTGGTTCGGTGGTGTGCTCCCTGTCCCGGACATCATCGACGGGGGGTGTGACATCGAACGGCGGATCGCCGTGTCGCCCGCCGGCGCACCGGTCGGCCACACTGGGGGCGTGCCCCCCGACATCACCCTGACCTGGCCGGACGCGTGGTCGGACGACCTGGCGACCGGCGTCCACCGGGTCGTCCACGACGTGGTGGCCGACGGGGGCGCCGTCGGCTGGGCCGTCCCGCCCGGGCAGGACGAGACGGACGCCTGGCTGGCCGGGGTGCTCGCCGACGTGGCCCGGGGTGACGGGCGCCTCTGCGTGGCCGTCGACCGGTCGGGACCCGTGGGACTCGGCTCCTGGCGCCGGGACCAGGGCGCACTGCTCCGCCACCGGGCCACGGCCACCAAGTTCATGGCCCGGCCGGACCGGCGGGGACTGGGCATCGGACGCCTGGTGACCTCGGCGCTGGTCGACGACGCCCGGGCCGCCGGCATCGAGACCCTGCACCTGGCCTCCCGGGGCAACAACCTCGGGGCCATCGCCCTCTACGAGGACCTGGGGTTCACCGTGTGGGGGATCCTGCCCGACGCCATCGAGGTCGCAGACGAACGCTACGACGAGGTGCACCTCTCGATGGCGCTCGGACGCCCGGCCGGGGTGCGCCTCCGCGGTTCGGGGCCCGGTGGGCCGGGGTCGTCCCCCCGGCCCGCGGGCTGAACGGTACGCCGGGTCAGTAACCGGCCACCGGGTCGACCAGGCCCACCAGGGTCTCCCCGCGGCCGAACCTCCCGACGTTGGTGCGGATGCGCTCGGCCAGCAGGGGAACGATCATCTCGTAGGTGTCCGCCGTGTGGGGGGTGATGATGCAATTGTCCAGGTCCCACAGCGGGTGCCCGGTGGGCAACGGCTCGGGGTCGGTGACGTCGAGGGCGGCACCGGCGATCGTCCCCGAACGCAGGGCGTCGACCAGGTCGTCGGTCACCACGTGGCGACCGCGGGCCACGTTGACCAACCAGGCCTCCTCGTCCATCAGCTCCAGCTCCCGGGCACCGATGATGCCGGTGGTCGCCGGGCTGAGGGCCAGGGCCAAGAAGACCACGGCCGCCCCGGCGAGGGCCTGGTGGAGGTCGGCCGTGGCCAACGTCCTCGCCGCGCCGGGGACCGGCTCGGGGTTCCGGCGGACCACGGTGATCTCGGTCCGCAGCGGCGTGAGCATGCCGATCAGCTCACCGGCGATCCCCCCACCGCCCAGGATGGTCACCCGGTTCTCCACCAGGGTGATGCCGGCCGGAGTGCCCCACTCCCGGGCCACGATCCGTCCGGGCAGTCCCCGCAGACCGGCCAGGGCCAGCAGCAGGGCGTGCTCGGCCACCGGCGCGGCGTAGGAGCCCTTGGCGCACGTCCAGGTGAGGGCGGGGTCGATCACCCCGGCCTCGAAGACGTTCTCCACCCCGGCGAAGGGCAGCTGCACCCAGCGCAGCGTGGGGGTGGCCGAGACGGTCCGGCCCACACCGGGGGCGTCGCGGGGGTCCAGCCACACCAGGGCCTCGGGCTGCTCGTCCACCCCGACGACCTCGCCGCCGCCCTCCCGGACCGCCTCGACGGCGAAAGGGGCGGGCTCGGGGGCGATGGCGACTCGCAGCGGGGACATGGCCGGGCACGTTACCAACCCGACCGTTGACGGGCCACGTAGTATCGGCAGCCGACGCCCGCTACCGGGGCGCACCGGGGAGACGCAGGGGGACCGCCGCATGGGGGACATCGCGACACGGCTGGCCGGCATCGTCGGGGCCGAGCACGTCAGCGAGGGCGAGGCGGCCAACGAGAGCTACACCCATGACGAGTCCCTGACGGTCACCCACCGCCGGCCGTCCGCCGTGGTCCGTCCCGGGACCACCGGGGAGGTGGCCGCCGTCGTCCGACTGGCCGGCGAGCTCGGCGTGCCGGTCACGCCACGCGGGTCGGGCACCGGGCTCTCCGGCGCGGCCGTGGCCACCGAGTCGGGGATCCTGGTGTCGTTCGAACGGATGGACCGGATCCTGGAGATCGACCTGGACAACCACATCGCCGTGGTCCAGCCCGGGCTCACCCTGCGGGAGCTCAACGAGGCCCTGGCCCCCCACCACCTCGTCTACCCGGTGTTCCCCGGCGAGGACTCGGCCAGCCTGGGCGGCAACGTGGCCACCAACGCCGGGGGCATGCGGGCGGTGAAGTACGGGGTGACCCGCCACCACGTGACCGGCCTGGAGGTGGTCCTCGGCACCGGCGACGTGCTCCGCACGGGCGGCAAGGTCACCAAGTCCTCGACCGGCTACGACCTCACCCAGCTGGTCATCGGCTCCGAGGGCACCCTGGCCCTGGTCACCGAGATCACGCTGCGCCTCTATCCCCGACCCGGCCACCTGGCCACGGTGCTCGCCCCCTACGCCACGCTCGAGGAGGTCACCGAGGCCATCCCCCGCATCGTGGCCAGCGGTATCGGCCCCTTGCTGGTCGAGTACATCGACATGATCTCGATGGCCGGGATCACGGCCAACGCCGGGATCGACCTGGGGATCCCCGACGAGCTCCGGGACCGTGCCCTGGCCTACCTGGTCATCGTGCTGGAGGACCGGCGCGACGACCGGCTCGAGGAGGACGTGGCCGAGCTGGCCGAGCTGGTGGCCGACCTCGGGGCGCTCGACGTCTTCGTCCTCCCCCCGACCGCCGGCGCCCAGCTGATCGACGCCCGGGAGAAGGCCTTCTTCGCCGCCAGGGCCGCCGGGGCCGACGACATCATCGACATGGTGGTCCCCCGGGCGTCCATGGCCCGCTACATGGCCCGGGTCTCCGAGCTGGCCGCGGCCACCGGGTCGCTCGTCACCGGGTGCGGGCACGCCGGCGACGGCAACGTCCACCTGTCCGTCTTCCAGCCCGACGCCGGGGTCCGCCACGACCTCATCCGGGACGTCTTCTCATCCGGCCTGGCCCTGGGTGGGGCCATCTCCGGGGAGCACGGCATCGGTACCGAGAAGAAGGGCTACCTGGCCGAACTGGGCGACCCGGTGGCCCTCGACCTGCTCCGGCGGATCAAGTCCGCCTTCGACCCGCGGGGGATCCTCAACCCCGGCGTCATCTTCGACTGATCCCGACCGACCAGGAGGTCACCCACCGTGAACGGAGCCCAGGCGCTCATCAGGACCCTCGTGGACAGCGGGGTCGACACGTGCTTCATGAACCCGGGCACCTCGGAGATGCACTTCGTGGCCGCCCTCGACGCCGTCCCGGAGCTACGCAGCGTCCTCGCCCTCTTCGAGGGCGTGGCCACCGGGGCGGCCGACGGGTTCGCACGGATGGCCGGCCGGCCGGCCGCCACCCTGCTCCACCTGGGCCCCGGCCTGGGCAACGGCCTGGCCAACCTCCACAACGCCCGCAAGGGCCGCGTCCCCGTGGTCAACGTCGTCGGCGACCATGCCACGTACCACAAGCCCTACGACGCCCAGCTCGAGTCCGACATCGAGACGGTGGCCCGCAACGTCTCCACCTTCGTCCGGCGGTCGACGTCGACGGAGGGGGTGGCCGGTGACGCCGCGGCGACCGTGGCCGCGGCCTACGGTCCCCCGGGGCAGGTGGCCACGTTGATCCTGCCGGCGGACGTCTCGTGGACCGAGGGAGCCTCGCCGGCCCCACCGGCGTCCCGGACGGCCCGGTCGGCCCCCGACGACGCCGTGGTGGCCTCGGTGGCCGACCTCCTGCGCTCGGGCGAACCCGTGGCCCTGTTCATCGGCGGCAGCGCCTGCCGGGGCGCGGCCCTGGACACCGTGGCGGCCGTGGCCGCGTCGACCGGGGCCAGGCTGCTCGGCGAGACGTTCCCCACCCGCCTCGAACGGGGGGCCGGGCGGCCCGCCGTCGAACGACTGGCCTACCTGGCCGAATTCGCCGCGCTGCAACTCGACGGCCTGGCCCACCTCGTGCTGGTGGACGCCAAGTCCCCGGTGTCGTTCTTCGCCTACCCGGACAAGGCCAGTGACCTGGTCCCCGCCGGCTGCACGGTCCACACCCTGGCCGGGCCGACCGACGACGCCCCGGCGGCCCTGGCCGCCCTGGCCGACCGGCTGGGTGTCTCCCCGGCCGACGCCCCCCGTCAGGCCGCCGGTCGGCCCGACCGGCCCACCGGGCCCCTCACCGCCCAGGCCGTCTGCGCCGCGCTCGGCGCGCTGCTCCCCGAGGACGCCATCGTCTCCGACGAGGGCAACACCGCCGGGCTCTTCGCCCCGGGCGCCACGGCCGGGGCCCCACCCCACGACTGGCTGACCCTCACCGGTGGGGCCATCGGCCAGGGCCTGCCCGTGGCCGTCGGGGCGGCCGTGGCCTCCCCCGGACGCCGGGTGGTGGCCTTCGAGTCCGACGGGAGCTCGCTCTACACCCTCCAGGCGTGGTGGACCATGGCCCGGGAGGGACTCGACGTGACCACGATCCTCCTCAACAACCGTTCCTACGACGTGCTCAACATGGAACTGTCCCGGGTGGGGGCCGAGGCCGCCGGTCCCCGGGCACGGGCCATGCTCGACCTCCGCCGACCGGACCTGGACTTCGGGTCGCTGGCCACCGGTCTGGGGGTCCCGGCCACGCGGGCCACCACGGCCGAGGAGCTCACCGACCAGTTGGGCCGCTCGTTGGCCACCCCGGGCCCGAGCGTGATCGAAGCGGTCATCCCCTCGATCCTCTGAGCGACAGGGAGGTCAGGAGGTCACGCGGTCAGGCGGTCGGGCGGCGAGCAGTGCGGTGACCGTCCGTCGCAGCACGGCCAGGGCCTCGTCCTCGGCCACTCCCTGGTACTGGCGCAGGTGCTCCCAGGCGTCCCAGCAGGTGGCCAGGTCGAGGGCGTGGGCGACGAGCGCCCGGTCCCGGTCCTCCAGTACGTCGAGCTCCGGTGCGAACGTCACCTCGATCTGTCGTCGGAGCGCCCACCGGGCCTGGTCCAGGATGCGGCGGAGCTCCGGGTAGAAGGGCTCACGCAGGTCGGCCGCCCGACGGACGTGGGAATTGGCCTCGAGCAGTACGGCGCGGCGAGCGGTGAACCGCTCGATACGCCCGGCGAGCGGGCCGTCGGGCGGCGTGTCGACCACCAGCGGGGCGATCCGCTCGAGCTGCAGGTCCGCCGCCGCCCGGTGGAGGCCGGCCACGTCGTCGAAGTGGCGGAACACCGATCGCTCGGAGACGCCGGCCCGTTCGGCGATCTGGGCCACGCTCGGCTTCAATTCGCCCTCGTCGATCAGGGCCACGATGGCCTCGACCAGGGCCCGCCGGTTGCGGTCGCCACGGTCCACCCGACCGTCGACCCTGGGCACCGCCACGGGAGCCGGTTCGGCGCTCACCCGACGGGAGCGTACCGGGGTGTCGGCGTACCGGTGACGCGGGCACCCACCGGGCTCACGGGGTGAGGACCACCTTGCCGAAGTTCCGGCCCTGGGCCAGGCGCTCGTGGGCCTCGGCCGCCCGGTCGAACGGGACGACGGCGTCGATGACCGGCGAGATCTCCCCCCGCTCCCACATCCCGTCGAGCTCACCGAGCAGGCGACCCATCAGCGCCCCCTGGTCCCACAGATGGCCCATGTTGATGCCGAACACCCCCTTGTTGGCGTTCATGAGCTGCACCGGGTGGAAGACCGGCGTCGTGACCAGGGCCCGGGGCAGGGTCCGCCACACCTGGGAGCGGGCCTCGGCGTTCGCCGCCGACAGCCCGAAGCAGAACAGACGGCCCAGGGGGGCCAGGCACCGGTAGCTCTTGCGGAACGACGAGCCGCCCTGGGCGTCGAGGACCACGTCGACCCCCCGCCCGTCGGTGATCCGCAGGACCTCGGCCTCGAAGTCGTGGGTGCGGTAGTCGATGGCGTGGTCGAGGCCGTGCTCGGCCAGGCGCTCGTGCTTCTTCGTGCTCGCCGTGCCGATGGTCACCGCACCGAGCCCCCGGGCCAGTTGCAGGGCGGCGAGGCCCACCCCGCCGCCGGCCGAGTGGATGAGCACGGTGTCCCCCGGTTGCACCGATCCCAGTCGGTGGAGCATCACGTAGGCCGTGAGATACGCCACCGGGACCGCCGCCGCCGTTACCGGGTCGGCCCCGGTGTGGATGCGGGTCACCTGGGCCGCGGGCACGGTCACCACGTCGGCGTACCCACCGAACCGGGTGAGGGCCATCACCCGGTCCCCCGGGGAGAACCCGTCCACCGACCCCCCGACGGCATCGATCTCGCCCGACACCTCGTAGCCGACGACCATCGGCGCCGGGGGGGCGTCGGGGTAGAGACCGGCCCGGGCCGACAGGTCGGCGAAGTTCACCCCGGCACCGGCGACACGGATCCGCACCTCACCGTCGCCCGGCTCGGGGTCCGGCGAGATGCGCACGGCGAGGACCTCGGGCCGTCCGTAGCGGGTGATCCAGATCTGTCGCATCTCGGCTCCCTCGACCCCGGGGCACCCGGGCTCCCGCCGGGACGGGTCCGGATCCGGGCCCGTGGGGCTACGGTACCCCGTGGACCGGCACCGGGGACACCGAACTACCATCGCCCAGGGACACCGACCGGGAAGGGACACCATGCATCGCCTGAGTGGCGCCGACGACGGATTCCTCTTCATCGAGAGCCCCACCCAGGTCTCGACCTGCGTGACCGTCGCCGAGTTGGCCGCGGCTGTGCCAGGGGGACCTGGTCCCGTGACCTTCGACGACCTCCGTCGGCACGTCCTGTCCCGGCTGGACGTCCTCCCGTCCTTCCGCTGGCGCCTCCGGCGCGTACCCTTCGGGCTCAACCATCCGGTCATGGTCGAGGAGCCCCGGCTGGACCTGGCGTACCACTTCCGGCACGTGACCCTTCCCGGCCCGGGGACGGTCGAGCAGCTCGACCGCTACGTGGCCTCGGTTTCCCGGACCAGGCTGGACCGGCGCCATCCCTTGTGGCAGATCATCCTGGTCGACGGGCTGGCCGGTGACCGGCAGGTCGTGATCTTCCTGATCCACCACACCATCGCCGACGGCGTGGCCTGGACCACCTCGCTGGACCGCCTGCTCGGAGACGGTCCCGTCCCGGCGACGGACCACGGCGCCACCGACGGCGACACCGGCGGCGCCACCGACGGCGCCACCGACGGGGTCGACGGGGACGTCGACAACCGCGACCCCGGCTGGTTGCCCGTGCTCCTCGCCGCTCTGGTCGACCAGCTCCGGGCCCTCGCCCGGCTGCCCCGGCTGGTCCTCCAGACCCGGGCCCACGGTCGGGCGGTCCGGGAACGCCGCCGCACGAACGCCGTCCCGGTGCCCAAGTCGATGGTGGACACCCCGCCCACCTCGCTCAACGACTGCGTCACCCTCGACCGGGTCACGGCCCGCACCACGGTGTCCCTGGCCGACCTCCGCCGGGTCCGCCAGGCCAGCGGCGTCACGATCAACGACGTCGCCCTGGCCATGGTGGCCGGCGCCCTCCGCCGGCACCTCGAGGAGATCGGCGAGACCCCCGGGGGGGCCCTCACGGTCAACGTCCCCGTCTCGGGCGAGCCCGACGGCGCACCGCCGCGCCAGTTCGGCAACGGCTTCAACAACATCCTGAGCACGCTGGCCACCGACATCGACGATCCCTGGGAACGCCTCCTCACCATCAGCGTGGTCACGGCCGAAGCCCGCCACCGTCTCGAACTGGCCGGGAGGGAGATCGTCCGCCAGTGGCTGGACTATGCCGCTCCGTTCTTCGCCGAACCGGTGGTGCGGGCGTGGGCCTCCATGCGTCGCCGTCACCCCGAGAAGGCCGAATTCAGCGTGCTGGTGTCCAACGTCCGGAGCGCACCGAACCCCTGGAGCCTGTCCGGTCTGCCCGTCGAGCACCTGTGGATCTCCGGGCCGACCTTCGACGGGGGTGGGGTCAACGTGACCCTGGTGTCCCGGGGTGGCGACATCGACCTGGCCGTGATGGCCAATCCCAGCGCGCTGCCCGACCCTGCCGCGCTCATCGCGGGGCTCCATCGGGCCCTCGACGAGCTGCTGGCCGTCGTCGACGAGGGGACCGTGTCGGAGGACGCGGGCACGGAAGCGGCCGCCGCCCGATGACCGACGGGGGTCCCCCGGAGGAGGACGGGCGTCCGCCGGTACCGCCGGACGGGTCGGCCGCCGCCGGGGGGAACGGACCGTCGGGCCCATCGAAGCCGGCCCCGGGCAAGTCCCCGGGCAAGCCGCCGGGCAAATCGTCGGGAAAATCGCCGGCGACATCGGCAGCGACGGGCAGGTCGTCCGCCTCGACCCAGCGGCTGGCCGCCAAGATGGAGGCCCAGGCCCGTGCGCGGTCCGCCACCGCGCCGCCCCGTTCCGGAGGGGCGGCGAAGGGCTCCACGTCGGGTTCCGGCCGGACGACGGGCCAGGGAGGCCCATCGTCATCCCGGGGTCCCCGGGGCCCCCGGGGCTCGGCCGCGGCCGCGGCCGCGGGCGCGGCGGTCGACACCCGTCCGGTCGGCCGGCAGTCGGACCGGACGACCTCCGGAAGCCAGGCCCGCCGGGAGGCCCAGCGCGCCGGGGCCCGTCGGCAGCCGGGCCCACCGACCGGGTTGCCCGAGCGGTACGGCACGTGGATCGCCGTCGGGGCGTTCCTCCTGCCGGTGGCCAACCTCCCCTCCATCGCCACCTCGGTGTTCGCCCCCGAGCTGGCCGTCCTCCTCATCCTCGGCGCCGCCGGACTGCCCCTCCTCGTAGCCCGGGCCCGGGGCGGTCCGTCTGCCCGGTCGACGACCGAGGTGTGGGCGGCCCGCTGTGCCGCCGCTTTCCTCCTGGTCACCGGCATCGTGGCCCTCGTCACCCCGTCACCGGGCATCTCGATCGTCGGGCTCTACCAGCACGGCACCGGCTGGCTCTTCTTCCTCCTGCTGGCCGGTTGCTTCGGGCTGGGGACCGGCGTCGGGCCCACGCGCCGCGACCGGCTGGAGCTGGCCATCGTCGCCGCCGCCTGCGTCAACGCCGTCATCGGCCTCGGGCAGCAGTTCATCGGCCTGAACGGCATCGGCTTCGCCAACTACTCGGGGCAGTCCGACGGGCTGCTCGGGAACCCGGTGTTCTTCGGGGCCTTTCTGGCCGGCGCCCTGGTCCTGGTGGCCCCCCGGTTCGTGGCCGACCCCCGGAGGTGGTGGCCCGTGCCCGCGCTCCTGGCCGTGGCCGTCGGTGTCTCGGGCGAGCGCATGCCCGCCCTGCTGGCCGTGGCCGTCGGGGTCTGGGTGGTCGCCGCCGCCGTGCTGACCGTCCGCCACGGGCGGGACGCGGTGACGACGGGAGGAGTGACCCCGACCCGGGCCCGGACCCGGGCGGACCGGGCCGGGCTGACGTGGCCGGCGGTCTTCGCCGCCGGTATCCCGGTGGGCGTCATCGTCGGGTCCGTCCTGACCCGGCTCTCCGGCGGGCTCGGGGTGGTGACCCACACGGCCGACTCGACCGGGAGCGAGACGTACCAGCAGCGCTTCGACGCCTGGTCGGAAGGGTTACGGGCCTTCACGTCGAAGCCGGTGTTCGGCTACGGGCCCGACCAGTTCCGGGCCGCCGTCGGTCACCTGTTCCCCCTGCAGGAGGTGGTCGCCCGGGATGGGACCGGCTTCGTCGACGCCCACGACATCGTGGTGGAGATCCTCGTCACCACCGGGGTCGTCGGGCTCGCCCTGTTCGGCGGCTGGCTCGTGCTCGGTGCCGCGCACCGTCGGGGCCCGTTGCTCGGTTTCGCCGCCGTGCTGCTGGTCAGCGAGCTGGTCGAGCCGCTCAACACGGCCATCACCCCGCTGTTGTTCCTTGCCGTCGGGGCCGCCGCCCTCGCCCCGGGGCACGACCGCCGGGAGGCGGCGGCCGATGCCCCGGCGGGACGGGATGGACCGGATGGAACGGACGGACCGGCCGCCGGACGACCGGGCGGGCTCCCGCGGTGGGTCCGTCCGGCCACGGCCGTCGCCGCGCTGGTCGCCGTGGTCCCGGCCCTGGTCCTCGTGGTGGGTGACGTCTCCCTGCAGCAGGCCGCCAACCAGGACGCCTCCGGCCAGCATCAGGCCGCCGTCAACTCGGCGTCCACCGCCGACACCCTGCTGTTCCCCTGGCCGGACCCGTCCGAACAGCTGGCCAAGTCGCACCAGGAGCTCGGGGTGGCGGACAACGACCGGTCCCAGTACGACGACGCCGTCGCCCTCGGGCGCCAGGCCGTGGCCCGGGACCGGACCAACGCCTCGCTGTGGGTGGACCTGGCCCAGTACCAGGGCTCGGCCGGTGATCAGCTCGGCGCCGAGCAGAGCGCGCTCCAGGCCCTCCGTTACGAGCCCTTCAACACCACGGCCCTCAACATCGCGGCCATCGGCGCGGCGTCGCAGCACCGGAACGCCCGGGCCATCGCCCTGCTCACGACGTCACTGGCCGTCTCGTCGGACCAGTCCACCCCCCGGCAGATCCTGAAGAACCTGCAGGCCGGCTGCAACCTCAACCCCATCACCGAGACGAGCGGCAATGCCAACCTGAGCTTCAGCTGCCCGTCGTCGGGCTGAACGGCCCCTCAGCGACCCCCTCGGCGGCCGGCGGGTGGGCACCGGGCGACCCGGGGTACCATCGCCGGGCGACATTCGAACGGGAGGGACGACATGCGGCGACTCGGCGGGCTGGACTCGGGCTTTCTCAACATGGAGCTCCCGAACCAACCCACCAACACCATGGCCCTCGGCGTGCTGCGCCCCGCGGTGGGAGCCGACGGTTCGCCCGACCTCATCACCCTGGACTACGTCCGCGAGCACATGGCCCGTCGGCTCGGCGAGCTGCCGTCGTTCCGCTGGCGGGTCGAGCCGGTCCCGGGAAAGATCCACCACCCCGTCTACATCGAGGACCCCGACTTCGACCTCGACTACCACCTGCACGAGACGACCGTGGACGCCCCGGGGGGCCGTGACGAGGTCGACGCCCTCTTCGCTGGGCTGGCCGAGCACCGGCTCGACCGGCGCCACCCGCTCTGGCAGATCTGGCTGGTGCACGGGCTGGCCGACGGGCGCCAGGCCGTCATCGTGAAGGTCAACCACTGCATGATGGACGGGGTCGGTGCCCTCACCACGTTCTCCCGCATCTTCTCGGGGACCGACCACGTGGTGGCCCGGCCGCCCGAGGCGTGGCACCCCGAACCGGTCCCCGGCGCGACGCGCCTGGTGCTCGACGCCCTCGGCGACCATGCACGGTCGCTCGGCCGGCTGGTGGCCATCGCCCGCAAGACGAGGCGGAACCTGAAGGCCCTCAAGGCCTACGAGGCCACCGCGCCCATCAGGGTGCCCAAGCCCACGAAGGACACGTCGCCGTGCTCGTTCAACGACGCCTTCACGGCGCGACGGGCCTACTCGCGGACCGAACTGGCCCTGGCCGACGTCCGGCTGGTCAAGGACGCGGCGGGCGTCACCATCAACGACGTGGCCCTGGCCACTGTGGCCGGCGCGGCCCGGGGCTATCTGCTCGCCCGCCACGATCTCCCCGACCGTCCGCTCACCGTCAGCATCCCCATCGGGTTCGACCCCGACGACGACCCCACCCGCCAGTTCGGGAACCGGTTCGCCAGCATGACCTCGACACTGGCCACGGACATCGCCGACCCGTGGGAGCGCCTGCAGGTCATCAGCCGGGTGACGGCCGAGTCCCGCCGGGCCGTGGACGTCCTCGGCCCCGAGCTCATGCCCGACTGGCTCGAGTTCTTCCCCCCGTTCGTCGCCGAGCGGGCCATGCGGAGCCACAACCGCAGCCGGCGCCAGCACCGGGAGACGGCGGACGTGAACATCCTGGTGTCGAACCTCCGCGGCCCGACCGAGCGGTGGCACTTCGGCACGGCCGAGGTCGAGGGCCTGAACCTCAGCGGCCCCCCCACCAACGGCGTCGGTTCGAACGTGATGCTCTGGAGCTACGCCGACCACCTGATCCTGGCGAACCTGTCGTTCGCCGACTCGCTCGAGGCCCCCCACGAACTGTCCGACCGGTTCCACGACGCCCTCGCCGAGTTGGTGGACCTGGCCCGCGCCCACGTGGCGTCGGCGGCCGGAGCGTCGGCCTGACCCCCGGGGGTCGAGGAAATCCGCCGCCCGTCGGGGTAGCGTGAAGGCCCGCCGGGCACGGTGCACGTGACGACCGGACCGGGACCCATTGTGACGAGAGGACCGACCATGATCCGCAGGAACCCGCCCACCACCGCACCGTCGGTCCGGTCCGCCCCCGGCACCCCGGTGCTCGCCCCCCGGGCCCGCCGCCGGTCCGGGCCGGTCACCGCGCTGGCCCTGGTGGCGGCGGGCGTGCTCCTCGCCGCCTGCAGCCTGCACGTCACCAAGAACGGCTTCAGCGGCGACATCCTCGGGCACAAGGTCTCCGGATCCTCGGGGGCGCTGCCGGCGGGCTTCCCGTCCGACGTCCCGAGCCCGGACAACTCCCGGGTCATCGGGGGCGGGTCGGTCGGCGACAGCAACGGGAGCGGCTACGACGCGGCGTTCGCCGTGACCGGGGACGTGACGACGGGCCTCGCCGCCTACGAGGCCAAGTTCCAGAGTGCCGGCTACACGCTCTCCAACGTGGAGAACCCGCCCGCCACGACGTCGGGCTCGCCGTCGTCGGGTACCGCCTCCGGGTCCGGCGCCACGACGACCACCGTGACGGTGACCGGCGGGACGTTCACCGCCACCAATTCCCAGTGGGTGGTCCAGGTGGAGGCGGGCAGCAGCTCCTCGGCCACCGAGGGGCTCAAGCCCGGTGAGTTCGGCGTCAACCTCACCGTCGTCACCAAGTCGTTGACCACCACCACGACCACGAACTCGTAGGACCGCGGCTCCGGCCCGGTCGTCGGTGACCGCCCGGCGGTCGTCGTAGGCTCGCCCGGTGCACTGGTCGACCGAGGTCACGAACGGTGGGGTCCGCCAGCGGCGTTTCGACCTCGACCGGGGAGGACGACACGTCCCGGGCCTGCTGTGGACCCCCGAGGGTGCCCGCGGGCCGCGACCGCTGGTCCTGATCGGCCACGGCGCCGGTGGGAGCAAGCTCGAGGGCTACGTGGTCTCCCTGGCCCGACGGCTGGTGCGGCACTACGCCTTCGCCGCCGCGGCCATCGACGGTCCGGTGCACGGCGACCGCCGGGAGGACGGCGGGGGCGACGGGACACTGGCCTTCCTCGAGTTCTCCCAGGCCTGGTCGCTCGACCCGGACATGACGGACGACATGGTGGCCGACTGGCGGGCCACGCTCGACGCCCTCCAGGGACTGGACGACGTCGGACCCGGGCCCGTCGGTTGGTGGGGCCTGTCCATGGGGACCATCATCGGGCTGCCCGTGGTGGCCGCCGAGCCCCGGATCACGGTGGCCGTGCTCGGGCTGATGGGTCTCACCGGCCCCACCCGCGACCGGATCGCCGCCGATGCCCCCGCCGTGACCTGTCCCGTGCTCTTCCTCGTGCAACTGGAGGACGAACTGTTCGCCCGCCCCCCGTCGCTGGCCCTGTTCGACGCGCTGGGCAGCCGGGACAAACGGCTGCACGCCAATCCGGGCCGGCACGCCGCCGTCCCGCCCGAGGAGTTCGGGGAGAGCGAGCGGTTCCTGGCCCGCCACCTCAGGAGCTGACCACCCGGCGGTTCGACGGTCCGACCGGCGACCCCCCGCTAGGGTGACCCGGGTGACCACGGGGATCTTCGAACCGGCGACGCTCGGGCCGGTCGTGCTGCGGAACCGGATCATCAAGGCCGCCACCTTCGAGGGGGTGACCCCCCGGGGCCTGGTCACCGACGAGCTGATCGAATTCCACCGGCGGGTGGCCCTGGGCGGGGTGGGCATGTCCACGGTGGCCTACCTGGCCGTGTCGCCCGAAGGACGCACCGACCGGCGGTGCATGCTCCTCACCGACGAGGCGGTCCCCGGCCTGCAGCGCCTCACCGAGGCCGTCCACGGGGCCGGCGCCCTCGTCGCCGCGCAGATCGGTCACGCCGGGCCGGTGGCCAATCCCCGGTCGAACCGGTCCCCGGCCCTGGCCCCGTCGCGGATGCTCTCCCCGCTGGGGAGCGTCATCCGGGCGGCCGGCGAGGACGACATCGCCCGGATCACCGACGACTACGGCCGAGGTGCGGCCCGGGCCGCCGAGGCCGGGTTCGACGCCGTCGAGGTCCATCTGGGTCACAACTACCTCCTCAGCGCCTTCCTCAGCCCGAAGCTCAACCGGCGGACGGACCGCTGGGGCGGGAGCCTGGAGCACCGGGCCCGCTTCCCCCGCCAGGTGGTCGAGACGGTCCGGCGGGCCGTCGGCGACAAGGTGGCCGTCACGGCCAAGCTCAACATGGCCGACGGGGTGCCCGGCGGGCTGTGGCTGGACGAATCGGTCGAGGTCGCCCGCCTGCTGGAGGCCGACGGCCACCTCGACGGCCTCGAGCTCACCGGCGGCAGCTCGCTGGCCAACCCCATGTACCTCTTCCGGGGTGAGGTCCCCCTCCGGGAATTCGCCGCCACCCTTCCACCGGCGGCCCGCCTGGGGTTCCGGTTCGTCGGCCGGCGGTTCATGCCCGAGTACCCGTTCGAGGAGGCCTTCTTCCTCCCCTACGCCCGGCAGTTCCGCGACGCCCTGTCCCTGCCGCTCATCCTCCTCGGCGGGATCAACCGGCTGGACACCATCGAACGGGCCGTGGACGAAGGGTTCTCGTTCGTGGCCATGGCCCGGGCCCTGCTCCGTCAGCCCGACCTGGTCAACCGCCTGCGCGCCGGCACGTCGCACGAATCGCTGTGCATCCACTGCAACAAGTGCATGCCCACCATCTACGAGGGGACGCGCTGCGTCCTGGTGGCCGACCGGTCGGCGGCCGACGGCCAGGCCTGACCCCGGCTCAGTGGTGGGAGCCGGGGTCCTTCGGACGGCGTCCGAGCAGCCGGAGGAAGAACGAGCCGAACGGCCCCGGCTCCTTCGAGTGGTGATGGTCCGACCCGTGGCCGAACCGACCGGACTCCACGCCCGAGCCGCCGCTGGCACCGGGGACGGGCATCTGGTTGGCCTCCTCGTACCGCGGGACCTTCGGGAGTGGGTGCTTCTGCTTGCGGGCCTTGCTGCCGTCGGATCCCATGCCACCATCATGCCCGACGCCGCCCGCACCGTCGTCCCGTCGGCCCGGTGGGACGGATCGTGACCCCGGACGGGGGTGGTCCCCCCGCCCCGACGGTACGCCACCGCAACCGGTTGGCCCTGGTCGTCTTCTGGGGGAGCGCGGCCTTCCTGGCCCCGTGGATCGTCCTCCTCGCCGTCACCCAGAAGACCGGCGGCACGGCCTACCACGTGCGGTTCCTGGGGATCGGCGGCGCGGTCCTCCTCATCGGGGCGTCGGTGGTCACGGCGGTCCACTGCCGCCGGCGCTCGTCCTACGTCGTCCCGTCGGCCACGTTCACGGGCACGCTGGCCTTCATCACCGGATGGTTCGCCGTCGTCGCCACCACCGGAAGGGCCCGCTCGACGGCCGACGCCCTCTGCGCCGTGGTGCTGCTGCCGCTGGTCGGCCTGTCGGTCGTCCTGGTGCGGCGTTGCTACGTGCAGCGGCACGCCCGGGCCGGGATCCCCCCCTGGGCGCCGGCGGCCTACCTCGTCGGCGCCGCGCTGCTCGTCCCGTTCATCGGCGTCGTCGCTCTCTCCGGACACGCCGATGTGGCGGCCGTCCACCTCCGCGTGGTCTGGACCGGCCTCGACGTCTTCGAGCTGTGGTTCCTCGTCGCCACCGGCATCCACGTCTACCGGGGCACCCCGATGGTGGCCGTCACGGCCATGTGCCTGGCCACCCTCCTCTTCTCCGACGCCTGGTTCAACATCCTCTCGACCACGGGCGTGGCCGCCGTGGCCGCCGTGGTGATGGCCTTCGGCGAGGTCCCCGTAGCGCTCTACGCCGCCCACACCGGGTTGGGGGAGGTCCGGCGGTGGCAGGGCGACGACACGGCGGACACCGTGCCGGTGGGGTTGCGGCGACCCGGCGCGCCGACCCCCTGACGCCACCGTCCGTCGACGGGTGGGACCGGCGGTCAGGCCGGCCGGGACGCCCCCTCCAGTTCGCCGGCCCGACGTTCTTCGCCCGCCCGGATCACCGTGGCCATCTCGTCGACGAACTGCGGCCACAGGTCCCGGGGCAGGTCGTGCCCCATGCCCGGATAGCCGACGAAGCGCGAACCGGGGATGGCCTGGGCGACGGCCCGGCCCCCGCTCTGGGACACCAGCGGGTCGGACAACCCGTGCAGGACGACCGTGGGCACCCGGACCCGGGACAGGGCCCGTGTCCGGTCGGACTGGGCGCCGATGGCCGCGAACTGCCGGAGGTACCCGTCGAAGTCGTAACCCCGGTCGTAGGCCCGGCCGGCCAGCTCACGGCGGTACCCCTCGTCGAACGGGTAGCCCGGCGATCCGATGGCCCGGGAGGTGGCCAGGGAGCTCTCGATGGCCCCGTCCCGGTCCCGGGCGGCCTGCTGACGGCCTCCCCGCAGCAGTACCGGACCCTTGGGCAGGCCGACGAGGAGGGAACCCGTGGAGGTCATGATGAGGGTGAGGCTGCGGACCCGCGCCGGGTGCCGGAGGGCCACGGTCTGGGCGATGAACCCCCCCATCGACGCCCCGACGACATGGGCGGAGTCGATCCCCAGGGCGGCCAGGAGGCCCGCGGCGTCGTCGGCCATGTCCTCGATCCGGTAGGGCGGCCGCTGCAGGCGGAGCACCGACCGGAGCGGCCTCGGAGCCGGCTGCCCGGTCAGGTGGGTCGATCGCCCGGCGTCCCGGTTGTCGAACCGGATGACGTAGGTGCCCCGGTCCACCAGTTCGGCGCAGAGCTCGTCCGGCCACGTGATCAGCTGGGCCCCCAGGCCCATGATGAGGAGCACGGGCACCGCGGTGGGGTCACCGATGGTCTCGTAGGCGATGGTGATGCCGTTGACCTCGACGGTCCCGGTGGCGTGGGGTTCCATGCCACCCAGCCTACGACGCCCGTCGGGCCGGCTACCCACCCACCAGTCCGAGCGAGCGCCGCCACCCGCGCCGGGTGGGACCGGGCGGGGACCCCGTCCCGGTGCTCCCGTCGCCGGTCAGGACGGTGGCCCACAGCGTGGGGTCCAGCCCCAGCGGGTACCCGTGCAGCTCGCCCAGCCAGGCGTGGACCTGGAGGAGGCGGAACGTGGCCGGGCACCGTCCGGTGGGACCGTCACACCGCCCACGACGGCCGCCCCGTACCACAGCTCGTTCCCCAGGTTCACCACGACCGACCAGTCCGGGACGGGGGCCGGCGGCACGTGGGGCTCGGCCAGGAACTGCGGGAACACGTCCCCGGCCGTCGTCGCCGCCACGGCGGGCAGCCACCGACGGTAGGCCCCCTCCACCAGGTCCTCCCCGGCCAGCAGCGAGCGGACGGCCGACGACGAAGCTCACGGCGGCGGGCAGGTAGGAGGCGGCGAAGATGACGACCGGGAGGACCAGCCAGCAGCGGGCGGTGTGGACGCCCAACACGAGGACGAACGCCGTCGACACCACGAAGCCGATCGCCGTGCCGACGGCCACTCCCACCGCCGTGGCCCGCGTCCCGGCCGAGGGTGTGCACGGCGTCCAGCGCCACCCGTGACTCGGCCACCGCCCGGGAGGGCCACAGCCACCCGGCCACGGCCAGGGACACCGACATGGCCACCGCGGCACGGCCGCCGTGGCGGAGCGTCCGGTGGGAGGGGTCATGGACCTTCGGGATCAGCCGCAGGGCGTCACGGGCCCCCGACCGGGCCGACCGGGCCGTCCGGGCCGTCCGGGCCGTCCACGACCATCGGGACGAGCCCGGGGGATCCGAGGAACCTCGCCACGTCCCGGGCGTCGTCGTGCAGGGCGTCGAGCACGGCGGGCGGTATCCCGTCAGGGGCCGTGAGGGTGAGCGGTCCCCTCCCCGTGGTCCACGTCCCGGCCACCTTGCCGTCGACCAGGGCCACCGCCCGGACGATGCCGTTGGTGGTCACGACACCGCGGAACGGTCCCACCAGGGCGTCGCGCGAGCTCCACCCCAACAGCAGGGGGTCGAACGGACCGAGGAGCCGGGGGGCGGGGACCGGGGGCCGTCGGCGCGCCGGCGCCAACCCGACCAGCCCACCAGGGTGCTCGACCAGCTCGCCTCCGATCGAACGCAGGCCGGCCCGGACGTCGCCCAGGGGTAGTCCCGACCACCGGGCCAGGTCCCGCTCGTCGGCCGGGCCGTGGCCGGCCAGGTAGCGCCGGGCCAGTGCGGCCAGTGCCCGCTTCCGGTCCACCGGCGCCGTGGCCGTGGCGCCGAGCCAGTCCCGCGTCGACACGAAGGCCTGGCCCGTCCCGACGACCGGACCCCGGACCACCAGCCCGCGGAGACTGGCCGCCAGGAGCAGGTGGACCAGGGCCTGTCCCTCCGTCCGGACCCCGGCGGCGTCGAGCCGCTCCTTGAGCTGGAGACGGGTCAGGGGCCCGTGCCGCTCGACCGACGCCGCGATGACCCCGACGCCCCGCTCCACGTCGCCGGCCGGGACACCCTCCTGGGCCAACCGGCGGCGGTTGGCCGTCACCGTCCTCGGCGCGGTGAGCCCCTGCAGCCAGGGATAGTCGTCGGCCCGCACCAGGTGCAGGGTCCCCCGGTTCAGCCAGGCGACCACCACCGAACGGTCGACCGTGAGCGCGTGGTCGACCTCGGCCGCCGTGAGCCCCGACGACCGGGCCCGCACGGCCAGGCGGGCTCCCCGGAGGTCCTGGGCCTGCACGGCCAGCAGCCGCCCCACCACCGCTTCGACCGACGCAGCCGGACGGCCGGCCAGCAGCTGGGAGGCGAACCGGTCGTCGGTCACCAGCGGGCCCCGTCCATGCCGGCCGAGCCTACGGCCGACCCGGGCCGCGCCGGTACGGGGATCAGTCGCGTACGAGGGGCTTGTAGCGGAGTCGGTGGGGCTGGTCGGCGTCTGCCCCGAGGCGCTTCTTCCGGTCGGCCTCGTAGTCGCTGAAGTTGCCCTCCCACCACCGGACGTCGGAGTCTCCCTCGAAGGCCAGGACGTGGGTGGCGATGCGGTCGAGGAACCACCGGTCGTGACTGATCACCACGGCACACCCGGGGAACCCGAGCAGCGCCTCCTCCAGGGCCCGCAGCGTGTCCACGTCGAGGTCGTTGGTGGGCTCGTCGAGGAGGAGGACGTTGCCGCCCCGCTTCAGGACCTTGGCCAGCTGGACCCGGTTGCGTTCCCCGCCGGACAGCTGCCCCACGGGCTTCTGCTGGTCGCTTCCCTTGAACCCGAAGCTGGCCACGTAGGCCCGGCCGTGCAGCTCGCGGTGTCCCACCACGATGCGGTCGACCCCCCCGGTGATCTCGTCGAACACGGTGGCCTCGCCGGCCAGGTCGTCGCGGGACTGGTCCACGTAGGCCAGCTCCACGGTCGACCCCAGGGTGAGCGTGCCGCCGTCGGGCGCCTCCTCCCCCACGATCATCCGGAACAGGGTGGTCTTGCCCGCACCGTTCGGTCCGATGACCCCCACGATGCCCCCCGGGGGCAGCAGAAACGAGAGCCCGTCGATCAGGAGCCGGTCCCCGTACCCCTTGACCAGGCCCTCGGCGTCCACCACCCGGTCACCCAGGCGGGGACCGGGCGGGATGGTGATCTCGAACCGGTCCGACCGCCGCTCCGCCGCCTCGGCCTCGGTGACCAGCTCGTTGTAGGCGTTGATACGGGCCTTGCCCTTGCTCTGGCGGGCCCGGGGTGACATCCGGATCCACTCCAGCTCCCGGGCCAGTGCCGCCTGGCGTGACCGGTCGGCCTTCTCCTCGCCGGCCAGCCGGGCCTGCTTCTGCTCGAGCCACGACGAGTAGTTGCCCTCCCACGGGATGCCGGCCCCCCGGTCGAGCTCGAGGATCCAGCCGGCCACGTTGTCGAGGAAGTACCGGTCGTGGGTCACGGCCACCACGGTGCCCGGGTAGTCCTGGAGCGTGCGCTCGAGCCACGCCACCGACTCGGCGTCGAGGTGGTTGGTCGGCTCGTCGAGGAGGAGGAGGTCGGGCTTGGACAGCAGCAGGCGGCACAGGGCCACCCGGCGACGCTCGCCGCCCGAGAGCGTGGTGACGTCGGCGTCGCCCGGCGGCAGCCGGAGCGCGTCCATGGCGATCTCGAAGGTCCGTTCGAGGTCCCAGGCCCCGGCGGCGTCGATCCGGTCCTGCAGATCGGCCTGCTCGGCCAGCAGGGCGTCGAAGTCGGCGTCGGGTCGGCCCATCGCCTCGCACACCTCGTTGAACCGGTCGACCAGCGCCTTGGCCTCCCCCACCCCGTCGGCCACGTTGCCGGCCACGTCCTTCGTGGGGTCGAGCCGGGGCTCCTGGGCCAGGAACCCGACGGTGAATCCGGCGGTGAGCCGAGCCTCGCCGGAGAAGCCGTCATCCTCGCCGGCCATGATCCGCAGCAGGGACGACTTGCCGGAACCGTTGGACCCGATGACCCCGATTTTGGCCCCGGGGTAGAACGAGAGGTTGATCCCGCGGAGCACCTCGCGGTCGGGGGGGTAGAACCGACGGAGGTCGCGCATCGTGTAGATGTACTGAGCTGCCATGGGACCAGTGTGGCCGATCGGGGGCACCCGGCGGGACGACAGGGGCCGTGGCCTGCACGGGGCCGGTGGGGTCTGGCACGATGGCCCCGGTGGACCGGGGGTCGCCGCCCCCGGGTTGCGGCCGGGTCGGACCCGCCTCGCGCCCGGGACCACCGCCGGCGGGGAGGACAGGAGGACACGGATGGGAGGACCCGGGAGGATGGCCGTGCGCCCGGTGGTCGCCGCCGTCGCCGCCGTGGCCGCCGTCCTGGTCGTGGTGGCCACCGTGCCCGTGGTGGCCGCGCGGTCGGCCCCGGGCCCCGCCACCGCCGTCCCCCTGTCGATCGCCGTGTCGGGGAACCACTTCGTGGACGGGGACGGCCGGACGGTCCGGCTCCTCGGGGTGGACGTGCCCGGCTCGGAGTACGCCTGCGAGCAGGGTTGGGGCTACGGCTCCCTCTCGGGGGACACCACCCTCGACGCCGCCACCGCGTCGTCCATCGCCGCCTGGGACGCCGACGCCGTACGGGTGCCCCTCAACGAGGACTGTTGGCTCGGCCTGAACGGCGAGCCGTCCTACGGCACCGTGGCCGGGTACCGGCAGTCCGTCGAGGACTGGGTGACGGCCCTCAACGCCGACGGGCTCTACGCCATCCTCGACCTCCACTGGTCGGCACCGGGCACCACCGTGGCCGACGGGCAGCGTCCCATGCCCGACGACCACTCGGCGGCCTTCTGGACGTCGGTGGCCTCCACCTTCGAGGCGAACCCGGCCGTGGTGTTCGACGCCTTCAACGAGCCGTACTCGCCGGCCGCCGACGGTGACTCGTCCGATGCCGTGAGCTGGACCTGCTGGGAGGACGGGGGCTGTCCGGTGCCCGACGCCGCCGACGGGACCACGCCGGACGACGCCGACAGCTACACCGCCGTGGGCATGCAGGCCCTGGTCACGGCCATCCGTTCCACCGGCGCCACCCAGCCCATCCTGCTGGGCGGGCTCAGCTACGCCAACGACCTGAGCGGGTGGCTGGCCCACGAGCCGACCGATCCGGACCACCAGCTGGCCGCCTCGTTCCACAACTACTACGGCGAGGCCTGCGACACCGCCACCTGCTGGGACGCCGAGGTGGCACCGGTGGCCGCCGACGTGCCCGTGGTCACCGGCGAGCTCGACCAGGGGTACGACTGCCAGGGCACACCCACGTCACCGGCGTCCCTGGTGGACTTCGACACCACCTACCTGGACTGGGCCGACGCCGAGGGGGTCAGCTACCTGGCCTGGGGCTGGTGGCAGCTCTCCCCCGACCCGGGCACCACGGCCTGTTCCGACGCGGCCTTCGGTGGCGGCGGTGACACCTACGCCCTCATCGACGACGACGGAGACCCGGTGGCGCCCGACGGGACGGCGCTCCGGGATCACCTCGAGGCCCTGGCCGCCGCGGGGTCGCCCGGGGTGACCATGGTCGGGGCCGACGGGTCGGTCTTCGCCTTCCCCACGGTCGGCACCACCGGCTTCCGCGGCTCCGCCCCCGGACACCCGTCGTCGTCGGCCGGCGGTCCCGCCGTGGCCGTCGCCTCCACCCCCGACCGGGGGGGCTACCTGGTGGCCACGGCCGACGGCGACGTCTACGGGTTCGGCGACGCGGCCTTCGAGGGCTCCGTCCCGGCCACGTACCCGACGGACCACGTGTCCGACATCGTGGCCGTCGTCCCCACGGCCGACGGCCGGGGCTACCTCCTCGTCGGGGCCGACGGGTCCGTCTACCCGTTCGGCGACGCCCGGTCGCTCGGGTCCCTCCCGGGCCTCGGGGACCACGTCGACGACGTGGTCGGCCTGGCCTGGTCGTCGGGAGGCGGCGGGTACTGGCTGGTGGAGTCCGACGGCACCGTCGATCCCTTCGGCACCGCGCCGGACCTGGGGGACGCCGACACCACGGTGTCGCCGGTGGCCGCCGTGGCCCCCACCCCGGTCGGGGACGGCTTCTGGACAGTGACCCGGGCCGGTGGGATCGAGGCCTTCGGCGACGCCACGGGTGAGGGGTCGCTCCCGCCGGCCGACCTCACGGGGGGCCGCACCGTGGTGGCCATCGTGCCGACGTCGACCGGTGCGGGGTACCTGCTGGTGGCCGACGACGGCAGCGTGTACCCCTTCGGTGACGCCGTCTCCACCGGCTCCCTCCCCTCCCTCCGCCCGGGCGTGACCGACGTCGTCGGTGCCACGGCCGGTCCCTGAGGCCCCCGGGCCCCCCGTCGGGGCGGCCCGAAGGGGCGGGAGGCGGCAGACTGGGGCGATGACGAGCGACCGGGTCCCGTCCGGGCCGACCGGAGGCGGGACGCCAGTCTCCCGCAGGACGGTCCCGACCCCCGCACTCCTCTGCGACCTGGACCTCCTCACGGCCAACATCGCCCGCATGGCCGACCTGGCGGCGACGGCCGGTGTGGCCCTCCGGCCCCACGTGAAGTCCCACAAGACGGCGTTGGTGGCCCGGCTCCAGCTCGAGCACGGCGCCGTCGGCCTGGCCTGCGCCAAGTTGGCCGAGGCCGAGGCCGTCGTCGACGCCCTGGCCGGTGGCCCGGACGGGGACGGTGGGGGGAACGCCCGGGACGGCAGGGTGGGGATCCTCCTCACCTCCCCCCTGGCCGGTCGCCCGTCGGCCGACCGGGCCGCGGCACTGGCGGGCCGCTGCGACCTCACGGTCGTGGCCGACCACCCTGACGGCGTCGACGAGCTGGCCGCGGCCGTCCGTCGGACCGGCGGCCGGCTGGGAGTCCTGTGCGACGTGGACGTCGGCCTGGGCCGCACCGGCGTCGTGGACCCCGCCGGGGCCCGTGCCGTGGCCCGACGCATCACCGCGGCGGGACCGGTGCTCAGCTTCGGTGGCGTCCAGGGCTACGCCGGGCACCTCCAGCACACAGCGGGCCGGGCGGCGCGCCGTGACGGAGCCCGGGACGCCGCCCTCCGGCTCACGGCCGTGGTCGACGCCCTCGAGGCCGACGGCCACGAGGTGCGGCTCCGCACCGGGGGCGGCACCGGCACCTCGGGCCTCGACGTGGAGCTCGGTCTCCTCAACGAGCTCCAGCCCGGCAGCTACGTCTTCATGGACCGGGAGTACCGTGACGCCCTCGGCGACGACCCCGAAGGGCGCTTCCACCAGAGCCTCACCGTGGCCACCACCGTGGTCTCGGCCAACCAGACGGGGTTCGCCACGGTGGACGCCGGGCTGAAGGCCATGGCCACGGACACCGGACCCCCGGTGGTGGTGGGGGCGGCCGAGGGCGTGGAGTACCTCTTCTTCGGGGACGAGCACGGGCTGGTCACCGACGGCCCGGCCGGGCCGCGCCACCGGGGGGACCGCCTGGAGCTGGTGCCGCCGCACTGCGACCCGACGGTCGACCGCTACGACGCGATCTGGCTGGTCCGGGGGGACGAGGTCGTCGGCCGGGCCGATGTCGTGGCCCGGGGCCGATCCCAGTAGCGGCGCTCCGGGTTCGGGCTACGCCGGGGGCGGTACGGCACCGGCCGGGCCGGCCGGGCCGGCCGGGCCGGCCGCCTCCGCCGCCTCGGCCACCTCGGCCACCCGGTCCAAGGTGGCCACCATGCCGTCCCGGTTGTGGGTCTCCCGGTCACCGACGCCGGTGACCATGCCGCCCACCAGCGCGGCCAACCGGCCCCGCTGGTCGATCCAGGTCTCCACCAGTCGGGTCCCGTCGCCGGCCGCCTCGACGTGGTACTCCCAGCGGGCCACCCGCAGCCCGGCGGCCGTCACCTCGAAGGCGAACAGCCGCCCGGGTTCCGACCCGACCACCCGGCAGGACGTCTGCCACTGGCGGGATCCGAACCGGTTCCTCCCCCGGAAGCGGGCGCCCACGACCGGCCCCCGCTGCTCGCCCACCCACTCGCAGCCCGTCGTCTCGGGCGAGAACTCCCCTATCCGCTCGACGTCCGAGACCAGCGCCCACACCGTCGCCGGCGCCGCTGCCACCTGGCGTTCGACCGTGACGGTGGTTCCCATCGGACCCACGTTACCCGTCGTGTCCCCGAACGGCACGGGCACGGGACCAGGCCGGCCGTGGCCGCCCGAGGGTCCAGCCGGTACAGTGCAGACGACACGAATCCCGAGGGGGTCCGCTCCACCATGGTCGTACTGATCGTCATCATCGTCATCGTCGTCCTACTGGTCCTCTTCCTGTGGGCCGCGTTCAACGGGCTGGTGAAGCGGCGCAACCGAACGCAGGAGGCCTGGTCGGAGATCGACATCGAGCTCAAGCGACGCCATGACCTCATCCCCAACCTGGTGTCGACGGTGCAGGGCTACGCCGCCCACGAGCAGGGGACGTTCGAGGCCGTGACCCAGGCCCGGGCCAACGCCGTCGCCGCCGGTGCCACCGGCGACCCCGATCAGATCGGCCCGGCCGAGAACGCCCTGTCCGGCACCCTGCGATCGCTCTTCGCCGTGGCCGAGAACTACCCGCAGCTCCGGGCCGTCGAGAGCTTCCTGCAACTCCAGGAGACCCTGACCGCCACCGAGGACAAGATCGAGTTCGCCCGGCGGTACTACAACACCAGCGCCCGGGACTACAACACCCAGCTCCAGACCTTCCCCCGGAACCTCATCGCCGGGCCGTTCGGCTTCAAGGCCGTGGCCTTCTTCGCCACCGACGACGCCGACCGCGCCGTACCCGAGGTCAGCTTCCCGGGCTCGGGACAGGCCGCCGCCGGTCCGGCCCCGGCAGGGCCGCCGCCGGCCACGGGTGCCCAGGGACCCCCGCCGGCCATCGGTGGCGCCCAGGGACCCCCACCGGCCGGCTGAACCTGCCGCACCGCCGGGGGAACCCTCCCGTCCGGTTCCGGTCCGCCTCTCCCCCGTCGGCTCAGACGGACTGGCCCGAGGCGATCTTCTCCAACGCGGCGATCCGCTCCTCGATGGGGGGATGGGTGTCGTAGAGCCGGTGGTACCACGTCTCGTGGTGCTGGAGCGGATCGTCGATGCACATCGCCGCGGTGGCGTGGTTCATCTTCTTGAACGGCTTGTCGTTCTGCTGGAGCTTCTTCAGGGCGCTGAGCAGGCCGGCCGGGTTACGGGTCAGCTCCACGCCGCTCACATCGGCCAGCGACTCCCGCCGCCGCGACAGGGCCAGCCGGATCAACGGGCCGAAGATGAAGCCCACGACGGCCAGCAACATCCCGGCGGCGAAGAGCACCAGCACCAGCTGGTTGCCGCCCTGGTTGTTCCGCCCACCCCCGGAGAAGAAGGCCGTCCGCCACATGATGCTGGCCAACAGCGCGGCCATGCCGATCATCGTGCCCACCACCAGCAGCAGGCGGATGTCGTGGTTCTTGATGTGGCTCATCTCATGGCTGGTGACGCCCTCGAGCTCCTCGCGGTTCATCATGGCCAGGAGGCCGGTGGTGAAGGTGATGGCCGCCTTCTCCGGCTTGATCCCCGTGGCGAAGGCGTTGGGCGAGGGGTCGTTGATCACGAAGACGGCGGGGGCGGGGATGCCCTCGCCGATGGCCAGGGACTCGACCAGGTTGTGGAGCTGGCGGTACTGGTTGGGGTCGGCCGGCACGGCGCCGGACACCCGCAGCACCATCCCCGCCCCCGCGGTCAGCGAGTACAGAATGCCGCCGACGGCCAGTAGGCCGCAGACGACCATGCCCACGATGACCGGCGTCCACCCGTAATTCACCGGCGTGGAGGTGTCGTAGCCGTTGTTCACGGCATTGTGGTACACCGCCTTGAAGATCAGGCCGCAGACCGCGCCGATACCCAGCCAGATGACGAAGAACAGCACGGTGAAGATCACACTGCGACGCTTGTTGCTGGCGATCTCGCTGTACACAGGGCGAATCCTACGGCATCGGCCGGTCCCACCGGCATCCCTCGCCGACCCCCGGCCCGGGGTCGTACCGCCCGACCGGGGCCCCCTATCCTGCAGCCATGGGCATCGTCGACACCGCCACCGACCCGATCGGCCTCGGCGGTGTCGTCCGGGGGACCCGGTCGCTGGTCGCCTCCGGGGTACTGCGGCCCGTCAGGCCCGACCGCCTGGTCCGGGCGGCGGCGGCCCTGGTCCGGGACGGGATCTCGCCGGCGGCGGCCTACGGGCTGGGGGCGGCGAGGTTCCCCGGTGAGCTGGCCCTGGTCGACGACCGGGGCACCCTCACCTTCGACGAGGCGTCGCACCGCATCGCCGGGCTGGCCTCGTCACTGGCCGGGACGGGGGTGGGCCGGGGCGACCGGGTGGGCCTGCTCTGCCGCAACGGCCGCGGGTTCGTACTGGCCGCGGCGGCCCTGTCGAGCCTGGGGGCCGACGTGGTCCTGCTCAACGTCTCGTCGTCGACCGAGGAGATCGGGGCGGCCCTCGACGGCCAGGGGAGCACCCTGTTGGTCCACGACGACGTGTTCGACGACCGGCTGCAGGCCCTGCCACCCGGCATCCGCCGCCTGGTCGTGGCCCACGACACCGCGGAGGGGCCCACCCCGTCCATCGACGACCTCGGGACGGGCGCCGACCGACGGCACCGGATGGCCCGCTACCCCGGCTCGCGCTTCGTGCTCCTGAGCTCGGGGACCACCGGGGTGCCACGGGGTACCTCCCGACCCGTCCCCCTGAGCCTCGACCCCCTGGCCGCGCTGCTGCTGCGGATCCCCCTCCGGGCCCGCGACACCACGCTCATCGCCTCCCCCCTGTTCCACGCCTGGGGCTTCAGCCAGCTCGGGTTGGGGATGTTCCTCTCGTCGACGGTCGTCCTGCAGGCCGAGTTCGATCCCGAGGCGGCCCTGGCCGCCGTGGCCCGGCACCGGGTCCGGGTCCTGGTGGCCGTGCCCGTCATGCTCCAGCGACTGGTCGAACTGCCCGCCGGCACGTTCCGCCGGTACGACACGTCGTCGCTCGAGGTGGTGGCCTCCAGTGGCTCGGCCCTACCCGGCGACCTGGCCCTCCGGTTCATGGACCGCTTCGGCGACGTGCTCTACAACATCTACGGCTCGACCGAGGCGGCCTGGGCCTCGATCGCCGGCCCGGCGGACCTCCGCGCCGACCCGCGGACGGCCGGCCGGCCGCCGCCGGCCACCGCGCTGCGCATCGTGGCCGACGACGGAACGCCGCTCCCCGCCGGCGAGGTGGGTCGGATCGTCGTCCGCAATTCCCTCACCGTGCCCGACGGTGCTCCGGGGAGGCACCGCCCGGTGCCCGACGGGTTCGTGGCCACCGGGGACCTCGGCCACGTCGACGCCGGGGGGCTGCTCGTCGTCGACGGCCGCGAGGACGACATGATCGTCTCCGGCGGCGAGAACGTGTACCCCCAGGAGGTGGAGGACCTCCTGTCCCGCCACCCGGCCATCCTCGAAGCGGTCGTCATCGGTGTGAGCGACGAGGAGTTCGGCCAACGGCTCCGGGCCGTGGTCGTGCCCCGGGTCCCCGGCGCCATCACCGACGATGCCGTCCGAACGTACGTGCACGACCACCTGTCGAGGTTCAAGGTCCCCCGTGACGTGGTGTTCGTCGACGCCCTGCCCCGCACGGCGACGGGCAAGCCCCTCCACCGGGTCCACGCCGAGGACGGCGGGGCTCCGACCGGGGCTCAGGTCTCGAACCCGTAGACCCCCTCGGTGTACTCGTCGACCTTCTCCACCGGGAGCCGCAGGCGGATGGCCACGGCGTAGACGATGAGGCTCCAGACGGCCACCACCGCCATGTCCCAGTAGAACGGGATGTACCCCCGCCCGCCGCCGAATTGCCCGCAGTAGGAGATGAGCGCCATGACGGCCAGGTAGGGCCACAGCCAGATGGCCGCGGCCCAGTCCATGGGCGGCCGGTAGGGGTTGGCCCCGGTGAGACGGGAGATCCCCATCAGGAGGTACCCGAGGAGCACCGCCACGAAGAGCTTCCAGTCCACCTGCCAGCCGCTCCAGTAGACGATGAAGCTGGCCGCGACGAACGAGAGCGGCGCCAGCACGTGACCGGCGGGCAGTCGGTACGGTCGGTGGGCGTCGGGCTTCTGCTTCCGGAGGGCCCCGAGGGCCAGCGGCGCCCCGGCGTACATGAGGACCGTGGCCGAGGTGACGAACCCCACCAGGGTCTGCCAGCTCGGGAAGGGCAGGAAGAGCACCAGGCCCATGAGGAAGGTGAAGATGAGGCCGTAGATGGGCACGTTGGTCTTCGTCGTGGTCTTCTCGAAGAACGACGGGACGTCACCGTTCTTGCTCATGCCGAAGGTGATCCGGCTGGTGGTCGTGGTGTAGATCAGGGCCGAGCCGGCCGGGGCGATGATGGCGTCGGCGTAGAGGATGTAGGCCAGCCAGGCCAGGCCCAGTCCCTTGGCCAGCCCGGCGAACGGGCCGAAGATCCCGGTGAAGCTCACGTTCTCCCAGCCGTGGGCCAGCGCGCCGTGGGGCAAGGCCCCGATGAACACCACCTGCAGCAGGATGTAGATGGTGGCCCCGATGAGCATCGAGAAGATGACCGCCCGGGGCAGGTCCCGCTGGGGGTTCCGGCTCTCGCCGCCCAACTGCACGGCCTGTTCGAAACCCACCAGGGCGAAGACCGCGCCGCCGGCGCTGACCGCCCGGAGCACCCCCTTCACCCCGTAGGGCATGAACCCCCCGGCGGCGGTGAAGTTCGACGTGTCGAAGTGGGTCGAGAAGATGACGATGATGGTGAGCACGGGGATCACCACCTTCCATGCGGTGATGGCGTTGTTGGCCCGCACCAGGTAGCGGATGCCGAACAGGTTGATGGCGGTGAACAGGGCCATCAGGGCGACGGCCACGGCGTAGCCGGCCGCCGTGAGCACCACGTCCCCGTGCACCGTGTGGGTCAGGCCGTGCAGGTAGTTCGACGAGTACTGGATGGCCGCCTCGACCTCGATGGGGGCCGTGCTGACCGCCTGCAGCCACGAGAACCACCCGAACGACGCCCCGGCCAGGCCACCGAAGGCGTAGTACGGGAAGCGGGTGGTGCCCCCGCTCACCGGGAACATGCCGCCGAGCTCGGCGTGCACCAGGGCCAGCAGGATCACCGCCACCGAACCGATCAGCCAGGCGATGATGGCCGCCGGCCCACCGATGGTGGCGGCCACCAGAGCCCCGAAGAGCCAGCCCGAGCCGATGATGGACCCCTCGGACGTGAACAGCAGCCCGAGGAATCCGACGTTCCGATTGAGGCCGTCCCCCCGGTCTACAGCTGCCTCACCCATCGTCCGTCTCCTCTCGATCGACGATCTCACGAAGATTGCGTGCCGAGACGCTACCCCGAGTCATCCCCGGTGCACAGGTTCCCGTGTCCCCCGTGGTGGTCCCGCCTCGGCGTCCGGGGATCGGGACGCCGGGACCGCGGCGTTGGTAGGTTCTGCCCATCGAAACTCCTTCCGTCCGGCCCGGGTCGCGGTGTCACCGGTGGCACGGTGGCCCGGCGTGAACGTGTCCATCGTCTCGGGGTGGTTCCCGGTCGTCGGCAGCATCGTGGCGGTCGTGGTGCTGGTGGCCGCCGTCGACTGGCGGCACCGACGCTGGCGCCGGCAGTTGGGCTACGGGGTGCCCATCGCCGCCGTGTCCACCGGGCTGGTCGCCCTGGTGCTGACCCTCGGCTCGCTCGTCCCCTCGGACTTCCCCCGCACCACCTACGGATGGATCTTCGCCTTCGTCCTGGCCGTCTGCGTGGCGGTGGTCGGCTGGCCGACCAACGGGCACCTCCGGCACCTCCTGACCGTGGTGGCCGCCCTCTTCACGCTGCTGGCCGCACTGGGCACCGTCAACCAGCGGGTCGACGCCTTCCCCAGCCTCAACCGCCTGATCACCGACGAGCCCGAGCACGTGGTCGGGACACCGGAGCTGAACCAGATCCGGGCCCAGGTGGCCACCTCCGGCAAACTGCCGGACCAGGGGGTGGTGTTCACCACCACCATCCCGGCGACGGTCTCCCATTTCGAGACCCGCGAGGCCTACGTCTACCTGCCGCCCGCCTGGTTCGCCAAGGTCACGCCCCGCCTGCCCACGCTGGTACTCCTGCCCGGTGAGCCCGGCAGTGCGTCGGACTGGTCGAACCTCGGGGACGCCGACACCACGGCCGACGAGTTCGCCGCCGACCATCACGGCCTCGCGCCCATCATCGTCATGCCCGACCCCAACGGGGTGAAGACGGTGGACACCGAGTGCGTGAACAGCCGGTTCGGGAACGCCGAGACCTACCTGGCCGTCGACGTGCCGGCCTTCGCCCGGTCACGGTTCAACGCCCAGACCGGACCGGGGTCGATGGCCATCGGCGGGCTCTCGGCCGGCGGCACGTGCTCGGTGATGTTGTCGCTGCTCCACCCCGACGTCTACCGGACCTTCGCCTCCTTCTCGGGGTTCGCCTCGCCGCAGTACATGGAGACCACCGTGGCCCAGACCGTCGACATCCTCTTCGGGGGCTCCCAGTCGGCGTACGACGCCCACAACCCCATCGAGCTGCTGCGGAACGGGCACTGGGACGGACTGGCCGGCTGGTTCGAGGTGGGCGACCAGGACACCGGACCACTCGACGCCGCCCAGGAGCTGCAGCCGGCGGCCCTCAAGGCGGGCATCGCCACCTGCTACCTGGTCGTCCCCGGCGGCCACGGCTTCGATGTGTGGTCCCAGGCCCTCCAGGACGCCTTCCCCTGGCTGTCGTGGCGCCTCGGGCTGACCCCGGAGCCGTCGACCGAACCGGCCACGTGCGCCTCGCCGTGACCGCCGCCCCGGTGCCGCCGGCGACGAGGGGGACGGGCGGATGCTGAGCATCCTCTTCGCGCTCCTCGGGGCGTTCAGCCAGGCCCTGACGTCGGTACTGCAGAAGCTGGCCAACGTGGCCGGGCCCGCGACCAAGCGGTCGGCCTGGGAGACGACGAAATTCCTGGTCCGCCAACCCATCTGGCTGCTGGGGATGCTGTGCATGGGCGGGACCTTCGTGTTCACCGCCCTGGCCCTCTACTTCGGCCAGCTGGCCACGGTCCAGCCCATCCTGGTCACCGAGCTCATCTTCACCCTGGCCCTTCGGGTCCTCTGGCTGCACGACCGCATCGCCGTGCGCACGTGGGGCGCCGCCGCCCTCCTGTGTGCCGGGTTGTTCGGGTTCCTCGCCGTGGCCCACCCCGAGGAAGGCGAGGGACACCCGACCCTCGAGGGGTGGATCGTGGCCGTGGGGAGCCGCATGGCCGTGGTCGTCGTACTGGTCGTGCTCAGCCGGTGGGGCTCGCCGGCCCGCAAGGCCGCCCTCCTCGGGGCGGCCGCGGCGCTGGTGTGGGCCATCGACGCCGCCTTCGTCAAGGCGGCCACCGACGCCCTGGCCCGCTACGGGGTGGGCGGGTTGTTCCTCCACTGGTCGATCTACGCCGTGGTGGTGAGCGGCGTCCTCGGCACCGTCCTGCTGGAGGCGGCGTTCGCCGCCGGCCCCCTGGCCGCCGCCCAGTCGACGCTGCTGATCGTCGACCCCCTGGCCAGCATCGCCATCGGCATCGAGCTCTTCCACGAGCAGCTGCGGAACTCGCCCGGGGCCATCACCCTGCAGGTGCTCTTCCTGATCGCCATGGGGACCGGCGTCGTGCTGCTCTCCGTGTGGGCCCCACCGGACATCGAGGCCCGGGGGAAGCGCTCGCCCCGGATCTCCCCGGCGGATCCCGCTCTGCGTGCGCCCCCCCGGACTCGAACCCAGGAACCTGCAGATTAAGAATCTGCTGCTCTACCGTTGAGCTAGGGGCGCCCGGTCAGCATAAGACCCCACCCCCGGGACGTCAACGGACAACGCACTTCCGGCCTGGGCGGCCTGGGCGGCCTGCCAGCCTGGCCGGCGTCACGGCGTCACGGCGTCACGGCGTCACGGCGTCACGGCGTCACGGCGTCACGGCGTCACGGACCAGCACGTCACCGGGTCCCCGGCACCGGGGGCGTGCAGTGGGCCGGCACGTCGGTCGGTGCCGGCGTGAGCCCGAGCCGCCAGGACATCCAGGGGAGCGACTGCTGGAAGGCCAGCTCCCAGAACTGGAAGTTGTGATCCCCCGGCGGCGTGGTCACGCAGACCTGCATCCCCGTCTTCAGCGCCGCCGCTGACAGCTGGTCGATCGCCTGGACCGACGCGGTGTCGCTCTGGCCGGCGGTGAACCACCCACCCATCCCCGGGTACTTCTTCCCGGTGAGGAGCGAGATGGGGTTGTGGGCCTCGTAGTTCGCCGTCGAGCCGCCGTAGAGCTGCTGGATGGTCTGCTGGGCGTCGTCGTTCTCGTAGGTCGGGGAGGCGAAGCCCGAGTAGGTGGCGAAGGTGGAGAAGGTCTTGGGGTTCCGGAGCGCCAGCATGGCGGCGCACGTCCCGCCGGCCGACAGGCCGGCGACGGCCATCGAATGTTTGCCGACGGCCGCATTGAAGTTGGCCTGCATGTAGTTGGGCACATCGGTCACCAGGTACGTCTCGGCGTTGCCGAACGTGGAATTGGAGCACTCGGTGTCGTCGGTCTGGAAGCCCACCGGATCGGGCATCACCAGGATCGGCGACAGTCCGTGGTGCTGGCGGGCGAAGGCCGTCGACGTGGTGTCGGCGTAGGCGGCACGGGTCCAGTCGGACGGCTCCCCGGGCACGCCGTCGATCAGCTCGATCACCGGGAGCTGCGGCTCGGGGCTGCGGAACCAGGCCGGGGGAAGGTAGACCTCGGCCGGTCCGGTGGCGAACTTGGAGACCTTCCCCGGTATCTGCACCGAGATGGTGCTGCCCTGGGCCGGGAGCTTGCCCGTCTCGCGCACCTGGGTACGGATGACCTTGAGCTCGGGGAGGTCGGTGAAGTTGGCCGCCTCCTTGCCCAGCAGGCGGCCCAGCGTCGGGTAGTAGTCGTAGGTCTGGTTGACCACGGTGAAGGCGGCCACCACGGTGAAGACGATGGCCAGGACCGAGAAGGTCCGCAGGGCCCAGTGGGCATTGGTCCAGCCGAGGACGACGACCGTCACCGAGAACCACAGGAGCCACGCCCACAGGTAGAACGTCCGGGGGAACTCCGCCGGAACCAGGTCGAAGACCTTGATGGCCAGCCCGGTGAGCAGGGTCAGGAGGAAGCTGGCCGGGATGCCGATCAGGAGCTGCCGTTTCCACGCGCCGTCGATCCACCCGACCGAGAGGACCACCGAGGCGACGGCCACGATGACCACCGTCTCGGGGAACCAACCCGTGATCAGGTCGATGTCGAACGCCACGATGCCCATGAAATGCCTCTGCCTATGATGTGAGTGCGTTGCCCGTGTCCCTGGACCAAACTACGGGGATTCCCGAAGAAATGGAGTGACCGTGACAACCGAGTCCGACACGGACGACGAACAGGCCGCGGTCCGCACCTTCGATGCGCTAAGCGCCGACCGGCGGCGGAAACGCGACGTCCTGGCCGACCAGGGCATCGATCCCTACCCGGTGCGGTTCGACCGGACGGCGACCGCCGCCGAGCTCCACCACGACCACCAGGGACTGGAGCCCGACGCCCACACCGGGGTCACCGCCCGCATCGCCGGGCGCCTGGCCAGTATCCGCGGCCACGGCCGGCTCTCCTTCGCCACGCTCCAGGACGTGACCGGCTCGGTCCAGCTCCTCATGCAGGAGGCCAACCTCTCGGAGCAGGCGACGACCGTGCTGGCCCAGCTCGACCTCGGCGACTGGGTGGGGGCGGAAGGCGAGGTGGTCACCAGCCGGCGGGGCGAGCTCTCCGTCGACGTGCGGGAACTGACCCTCCTGTCGAAGTCCCTGCGGCCGCTCCCCGACAAGTGGCACGGCCTGTCGGAGACGGACACCCGCTACCGGCAGCGGGAGGTGGACCTGCTGGCCAACCCCGACAGCCGCCGGGTGTTCGACATCCGCTTCCGGGCCATCGCCGCCCTCCGGCGGCAGCTCGTCCTGGAGGACTTCGTCGAGGTCGACACGCCGATCCTGCAGCCCCAAGCCGGGGGGGCGCTGGCCCGGCCGTTCCTGACCCGATCCAACGCCCTCGACATCGAGCTCAGCCTGCGCATCGCCCCGGAGCTGTACCTGAAGCGCCTGGTCGTCGGCGGCTACGAGCGGGTCTTCGAGATCGCCCGCAACTTCCGCAACGAGGGAGTCGACACCAGGCACAGCCCCGAGTTCACCGCGCTCGAGGCCTACCGGGCCTTCGGCGACATGCAGGACGGCATGGACCTCACCGAGCGGCTCATCGTCGACGCCGCCCGGTCGGCCACCGATCGTCTCACCTTCACCGTCGGTGACCGGACCATCGATCTCACGCCCCCGTGGCCCCGGCGCCAGCTCCTGGACTGGCTCGAGGAGGTCGTCGGGCGGCGGCTCCACCCGACCGACCCGGTGGCGGACGTGCGGGCGGTCTGCGAGGAACGCGGTGTCGACTACCTGCCCGAATGGGGTTCGGGCAAGCTCATCTTCGAGCTCTACGACACCCTCCTCCTGCCGACCGTGGTCGACCCGGTGTTCGTCTGCGGGTTCCCCGTCGCCGTCTCACCACTGGCCCGGCGTACCGAGGACGACCCGACCATGGCCGCCCGCTTCGAGCTCTGCATCGACGCCAAGGAATTCGCCAACGGGTACAGCGAGCTCAACATCCCCGAGGAGCAGCAGGAGCGGTTCCGAGGCGAGGCCGAGGCAGCCGCCCACGGTGACCTCGAGGCCCACCCGGCGGACCTGGCCTTCGTCCGGGCCCTCGAGTACGGGCTGCCCCCGACGTCCGGCATCGGGATCGGCGTGGACCGGCTGATCATGCTCCTCGGTGAGGTCGAGGCCATCCGCGACGTCATCCTGTTCCCGATGATGCGTCCCGAGGCGAGCAGTTGACCGACGGGGCGACCTCCAGTGGAGCGTCTTCCGGCGGGGCGTCCTCCGGCGCAGATCCCGGAGGTCCCGGACCCGGTGGGAACGGCACCGGTGCGGCCGGTGCGGTTGTCATGGCCGGTGCGGCCGGTGCGACCGGTGCGGCCGGTGCGGTGACGGTGGACGAGGCGTCCCCTCCTTCCGGGACCGGTCCCCACCCCGGCGAGGCCCCCGTCCTCCTCATCGCCGAGTCGGTCGAACTGGGACTGCCGACCGGGAGCCGGACCGTGGTGGTCAGCGACCTCCACCTCCCCGTCGTCGCCACCGAGACGTCGACCTCGGTGGCCGAGGAACTGGCCACGGTACTGGAGGGACTTGTCGGACCGGCGGCGTTCATCATCGCCGGCGACGGCTTCGAGATGCTCGCCGGACCGGCTGACGTGGGGCGGATCCTCGACGCCCATCCCCGCTTCACCGACGCCGCGGCGAGGTTCTCCGCCGGGGCCGACCACCACCTGGTGGTGCTGTCGGGCAACCACGACGGCCAGCTGGCCTGGGACCACACGGCCATCGCCGTCCTGGCCGACCGGCTCGGCGCCTCCGAGTTCGCCCTGGTCTGCAACCTGTCCATCGACACCGACCACGGCGCCCAGCGGGTACGGGTCGTCCACGGCAACCAGTCGGACCCCTTCAACACCTTCGAGGATCCCTGGTCGCCGGTGGACACCCCGTTCGGTCACCATGTGGTCCGCGAGCTGCTGCCCGAGCTCGAGTCCCGCCAGTTCCCCGGGTCACTCCTCGAAGGCGTCCAGTGGCTCGACGGGGAGATCGCCGACTTCATCGGGTCCCGGCTCTTCTACCGCAAGATCGTCGGCAAGCTCTGGCTGGTCACGATCCCGTTCGTCGCCGTCCTGCTGCTGCAGTTGCTGGCCTTCCTGCCCGGGGTCCACGGGCTGCTGCACCATCACGCCGACCGGTGGCTGCTCGGGTTCGGGCTCCTCGTGGCCTTCATGGTCGTCGTCGCCGGCGTCGCCGCCACCGCGACCCTCCTGCGGGTGAACCGGGTCCTCCGGGAGACGGCGGTGAGCGCCCGGTCCGACCCGGCCACCCACAACGCGCCGCCCCGGGCCGAGGCGGCGCGGCTGGTCACCGAGGGCTACGCCGGGATGATCTCGGGCCACACGCACGAGCCGGAGCTCTCCGTGGTGGGCACCGGGTTCTACGCCAACACCGGGAGCGGGACGGCCTCCGTGGTGGCCCGCACGTCCCGCCTCCGGCTCCCCCACCCCTTCGTCACCGTGCACCGCTTCTCCTATGTCGAGGTCGTGGCCGGTCCGGTCCTCGAACTGCACCTGTGGCTCCGCGAGATCCCTGTCCGTTCCTCGGTACTGCTCGAACGACTGGCCACCGCCCGCAGCAAGGTCGACCTGACCGTCACCACCAAGGTGGCGACGCTTCCCAACGGTCCGACCTGGCCCCTCGACGACTCGGGGCTCCGGCGCTGGGTCCACCGCCGGCGCGTCCGCCAGGTCGCCGCCGCGGTGCTGTACCTCACGGGTCTGCTCAACGTGGTCTTCGCCTTCCTGTGGCGGATCACCTCGACCCGTCGGTTCGACCACTGGATCCCGTTCGGCGTCCATCCGCTGTCCATCGTCGAGGCCATCGTCGCCGGTCTGGCGCTCTGCGGGTTGGGCCGGGGCATCCGCCGGGGACTCCGGCCCATCTGGCTGGCCACCATCATCGTGTTCGTGGCCACCACCGTCGACCGCCTGGCCCAGAACGGGTCCCTGGTGGGATCGTCACTCGCCCTGCTGTTCTGCCTGTGGCTCCTCGCCGAGCACGAGCACTTCCGGGTCAAGCTGACCGGCTACAGCCGTCTCTTCATGTGGGTCGCCGGTTCAGGCCTGGTGGCCATCGCCGCGGCGGCCGGTGTCGGCGATCTGTTCCGCCACTACCGACGGCTCGACTTCAACATCCTCTTCGCCGTGATCGTGGCGACCGTGGTGCTGCTGCTCGTCGTCGCCCTGCCCGACCGCGAGACCCGGCGGTCCGGGGTGGCCCGAGACGAGGCCTTCCACCGGGCACGGGGGATCATCGAGACCTACGGCGGCGACACGCTCGACTACTTCGCCCTGCGCGACGACAAGACCTGGTTCTTCACCGGTGAGTCCGTCGTGGCGTACTCGGTGATCAACGGCGTGATGCTGGTGTCGCCTGATCCCATCGGCCCACCGGCCGACCGGGCCGAGGTGTGGTCCGACGTGATGGACCTGGCCCAGGCCAACAACTGGTCGCCGTCGGTGCTCGCCGCGTCGAGCTCGTGGCTGCCGGTCTACCGGGCCGCCGGTCTGGTGGACCACTACATCGGCGACGAGGCCATCGTCGACTGCTCGACGTTCACCCTCGCCGGCAAGTCCATGAAATCACTGCGGGGCGCCTACAACCGGGTGAAGAAGGCCGGTTGCCGGGTCGAGTGCTTCGAGTCGACCTCGGACCTACCGGCCGAGCTGAAGGACCAACTGCTGGAGCTGATGACCGAGACCCGGCAGGGTGAGGCGGAGCGCGGCTACTCCATGACCCTCAGTCGGATCTTCGACCCGCGGGACGAGGGGCTCCTGCTCGCCGTCTGCTTCGGACCCGACGACCGTCCCATCGCCTTCAACCAGTACGTCCCGGCGTCAGAGGTCGACGGGTACTCGCTGGACCTGATGCGGCGGTCCAACGATCCGGACGCGCCGAACGGTCTGACCGACTTCGTGATCATCGAGACCATCAACTGGCTCGCCGAACGCGGGCTCCGGGGCCTGGGCCTCAACTTCGCCACGATGCGGGCCGTGGTGGCCGGTGAGACCGGCGACGGTCCGTGGACCTCGCTCGAACGCTCCGTGCTCCACCGGTTCAGCGAGACGCTGCAGATCGAGTCGCTGTGGCGCTTCAACCAGAAGTACGACCCGTTGTGGAACCCGCGGTACGTGGTGACCGGACCGTTCCTTCCCCTGGCCCGCAGCGGTCTCGCCATCGCCCGGGCCGAGGCGGTCACGGAGATCCCGGTGATCGGGGGCCTCCTCAAGACCCACGAACCGACGGGCTCGGGCGGTGGCGACTGAACGGGGAGGCCACGGGGGTTACGCTGCGGAGGACGAAGGGTGGTCCCCATGACCGACAAGTCCCCCCGCAAGGATTCCTCGAAGAAGCCCGGCAAGACGTTGAAGGAGAAGCGTCAGGCCAAGAAGGAGAAGGTGCAGACACGCAAGGGATGACGGCCCCGGCCGACCGGTACCGGCGGTCACCGTGAAGCTCACCCTCGACCTGCACGACATCTACAACCGGGGCGGGGACATCGACCGCGCGCTCCGGGACATCATCGACGAGGCCGTCGAGAAGAAGGTCCGGCTGGTGGAGATCATCCCGGGGAAGGGCAGCGGGCAGCTGAAGAAGCGGGTACTCCGCTACCTGGACCAGAAGGACGTCAAGGCCCGCTACCACCGCGTCGAGAAGGACTCCCGCAACTTCGGGAGGATCTTCGTCCACTTCCGACCCTGATGGCCGCCGGCCGGTGGCCGGTGGCCGGACCGTCACGCCGCGGGAGGCGGGGGGCGCTGGTTGCGCAGCCGGTTGTGGAACCCGCAGAGGATCCGGCCGTTCTCCTGCGAGGTCGGTCCTCCGGCGGCGAACGGCACGACGTGGTCGACCTCGAGGTCCCGGGACGACCCGTCGCAGTAGGGATGGGTGCACTCCCGGTCCCTGATCTCGATGGCCCGACGGGTGGCCCCGGTGAACAGCCGTGAGCTCTGGCTGACCTCGACACGACCACCGGGGCCGAACACGGCCCGCTCGAACACCGACCCGTCCAACCACGGGACGAGCGACCCGGGCGTGACCACACCTCCACCCTCGAGCTCGCAGATCCGCCCGTGGAGCGTCTCGTACCCGACGAGCACGGTGAAGAGCGGCTGCGGTCGCCGGCCGTCGGCCGGGGCCGTCCGGCTCCGAACGGCCATCTCCACGAGTGCGTCGGCCCGCCGCTGCCCGGGGGTCCTCGCCAGCTCACCGGACGTGGGCTCACGTCCCAGCTCGTCACGGGCTCGGGCCCAGTCCTCCTCGAACAGGCGCCGTTCGAGCCGTTCGAGCTCACCGGACACGATCGACCCCGAGAACGGATCGAGGGTGATCCGGCCCAGCCACATCCCGTTGAGGCTGCGGGCCAGATAGGCATCGCGCCGGTCCCGACGGGCCATCTCCTCCTCCTCGGCCCCGTCGGGATCGGCCAGCTGCTCCCAGTAGGCCAGCGCTCGGGTGAACGTGTCGAACCGCAGCGTGGCGGCCTGCGTGGCCAGGAGGTCCTCGTCGCGCTGTAGCGCCACCTCCGTGGCCTCCCGACGCACCGCTGCCACAGCATCGACGTGGGCGGCGCCGATCTCCCCGTCCGACCACGCCCGGGCGAAGGCGGGGAGGTGGCGCAGGACCCGGCCACGCCGCACGGTCCGACGGGCCTCCGCCCTGGGCATCCGGCACCGGGTGGCCAGCCAGGCCGATGCGTTCCGGGCACCGTCATCGGCCCAGTCCCCCGAGGCGTCGAAGGCCGCCGTGGCGGTGGTCACGAAGGCCTCCAACCGCCGCAATTGACGGTGGAGGGCCTCGATCGACTCCCCGTCGGCGTACGCGACGGGGTCCGAACCGGCCAGGTCGTCAATCGTCTCCGCCAGGAGATCAATTCCCATGGGGCAAGCTAATCATCCGGGTGTGACACTCCACCCGGGGGCCCGGCCGTCCGTTCCCCGGGGGAAGCCGGGGGGACGGACCCGTACCTCCGGAATTAGGCTCCGCCCATGGACCTGGTGCGCCTGCAGCCGAGCACGTTCACCTCGGAGACGGCACCACTGGACAGTGCTCCGGTCTGGGCCGTGGCCTCAGACCCTCTGCTCCTCCCTCCCCTGTCGAGCGAGCTCCAGGAGGTACGGATCCTGGGTGACGGACCGGTCACGCTCGGTACCCGGTTCCACGGCGACCAGCTTCGGGGGAGCCGCCGGTGGACCACCACCTCGACGGTGACGGCGTTCGAGCCGTGCACGTTCTTCGAGTGGACGGTCGGCGATCTGGCGCAGCCCGTGTCGAGATGGTCGTTCCTCCTCGACGCGCACCGGCACGGTACGACCCTGACCCAGAGGGTGGTCCTCTGTGGGGGTCCGTCACCCCTCACCGATTTCATCACCGAGCACCCCGAGTCGGCCGACCAGGCCATCCACGAGCGGCTCGATCATCTCCGTCAACGCATGGCCGTGACCGTCGCCGGCCTGCTGGCCATCGCCGGGTCAGCCGGTGACCCGGTCTGACCCCGGTGACCCTGCTGGCCGCGGTGACCACGCGGACCCGCCCGGGGGCTCCCATCGGGTCGACCCACCGACCGGACCACGGCTCGCATACCTCCGCCGCCTGGGGTTCGGCGAGCTCACCCACGACTCCCACGTCCCCTTTCTGTCGCACCTGCTCGGTACCCGACATCTGCTCGTCCGGTGGGGCGAACGCGCCGCCCTGTGCGATGCAGGCCTGTTCCACTCCGTCTACGGCACCGAGTTCTTCGGGCCGGACGAGCCCGCGGACCGTGACGACGTCCGCCGGCTGATCGGCGACGAGGCCGAGGAGGTGGCCTGGGCCTGGTGCACCATCCGGCGGGACACCATCGCCCCGGTCCGTCCGCACACGGTTGCGGACCGGTGGACGGGCAAGGCGACCACACTGCCGGACTCGCTGGTCGCCGACCTCGTCACCCTCTGGGCGGCCGACACGGTCGAGCAGATCGGTCGGATGTCCCCGGACGAGTGCGCCTTCGCCCGTGGGCTCCACCGGGTCCTGCACCTCGCACGCCCCACCGCACGTGACGCGTGCAGCCCGTTGGACGTCTGAACCGACGGGGAGCAGCCACCTGGACGGAAGAGAACGAGGGCGCCGGCGGGGATCCGGAGGCGGTGGAGAGGAAGGTGCTCGGTGACCGACGTCGATCGTCGTTTCCTCGGCCGCGGCGGTGGTGGCGGTCTCGGTCGATCCGGAGAGTGCGGAGAGAACGGAGGGGACGGAGAGCACGGAGACCGGGTACTGCGCCATCGGGATCCACTCCCGTCGTCGTGGCTCGAGCTGCGGACTCGAGGCCGACGAGGGGCGGCCGGAATGGGGGGCAGGTGCGACCGCGGCACCCCGGGGGAGTCTCGGTCATCGATCCTCCACCAGGGGACTGCCACCGCACCGTCCGGCGGAGATGGGATGTGCGTAGGGAGGGTCCGCTCCTGGCGATACCGTCATCCATGGAGGTCGCCGACTGGTCCGGAGGGGGCCTGAGAGCAGTGCCAGTGCCCAGCCGACCAGCACCACCTGCAGGACGGCGAGGTGGTCGTCGGCGGCGTTCACCAACGGGCCGCCTCCACCCACCAACGGGAAGAAGACGCCGCACAGCACGAAGAACGCCACGGTGGCGACCCGGAGCCGCCCGGTCACCATCTCCACGACGAGCAGCATCACCGCGACAGCGGCCAGGTAGTAGCCCCAGAACAGCACCTCGGTGACCAGACGGAACCCGAGGGCCATGCCGACCACCGCCACCAACCGGTCGGGCCGGAGGACGCCGTCGCCCATCCGGTGCCGGGCCCAGCCGGCCAACAGGGCGGCGCCGACCACCGGGACAACCCGCGAGACGACACCCAACGCCGCGGTCGGGAGGTGGAGGATGCCGATCAGGGTCGGAGGGGTGGGGAGGAACGTGCCGGCACTGAAGAAGGCGTCGGCGAGGCCGTGGTAGGTGACGAGGACCACGGGGACCGCCACGACGCCCACGCCGATCACCCCGCCCAGACCCACCCGCGGTCGGACGCGGGACGGGGAGACCACCACCAGAGGGACGGCGGCCAGCAGGGCGAACGGTTGAGCGGTGACGGCCAGTCCGACGACCACCCCGGCGACGAACCACCGGGAACGCAGCGCAGCTGCCAACGAGCCCAGGACGAGCCCCATGGCCAGCAGATCTTCAGGATGGAAGAAGGTATGGAGCGTCGCCTGCACCGGGGGCAGGACGGCCAACACCAGCACTCCGACCACTTCAGACCTTCGCCGACCCCGGCCGGCGGCCCGGAGCACCAGCACGAACCCCGCCAACAGTGGGAACCATACGATCAACCCGACGTGGGCCACGCCCTGGACGGAACGGGAGTGGGCCATCCAGAGCCGAACCGCCGAGGCGCTGTGGTCACAGGCCCCGGCCATGGCCCGACCGCTCGGGAACGGTACCGACCCACCGGGCCGGGTCACCACCAGCACGCCGGCGGCCAGCAGGGGATAGAGGGGGGCCTCCGCGTGGACGTTGGCCGGGAAGGCGCAGTGGGGCTCCCCGTGGGCGAAGGTGAGCGCCCCGGACTCGGTCGACGCCATGTCACCGATGGCGATCCCACCCGACGCCGCCAGCACCCCGAAGAACAACGCCGTCGCCAGTGCCCAGGCCGCCAGACAGGCCCACGGCGCTACCGGTCGGTCGAGCCAGGTGTACGCCTCCGCCGGCTCCTCGATGGCCATGAGTGCCGTGCCCCCTCTCCGTGCCCCAGCCAGGCATGGTACCGGCGGCCGCAACCGCCCTCCGCAACCGCCCTCCGGAACCGCCCTCCGCATCCCCGACCTGCCCGTCAATCGGGCGGCAACCGGCTCAGCCGGGTGCCGGGCGCACCGCTTCTGGTCGTCCGTGGCGGCGCCGTCGACCACGACCTGGCCAGAACCGACGCCGTCCGAACCGACGTCGCTACCCACAGTGGGGTCGGTTCGGCATCTCGGTGTACGCCGCGATCGACGACCAGGAGATCGACGTCCTCTGCGACACGCGCCTGGAGCGTCTCGCCGCCGTCGCCAGCTTCGCCCGTTCGGATCTTGTCCAGGCGGGCGTCGAGGTGGTTCCCACGCGTCGACGCCCCCGTGCCGCGCTGGCGAACACCGATCTCGAGCTGCTCATCGACGGCCTCCGGTCATGCGCACCTCGACTCGTGACCAACCGACTCCACCGTGGGCCGGGAGGCGCCAGTCCACGAACCCCGAAGAGATTCAGCGTCTCGATCTCGTGGTCGACCGGAACAGCGAGGATGCGTCGGGCCTGCCGTGGACCTTCCTCGACGAGGTCCGGGATCGGACGCTCATCGGGGAAGGTGCGCGGCTGATCGTCGGCAAAGGGATCGTGCGGGCCGTCGCCCGGGTGGTGGAGGTCGCCGGCGATGTCGTTCGGGTCCGTCCGCTACCCGGTCCCGTCGACGAGCACCGTACGTTGCGTTCGCACCCGGTCGCCTGAACGGGATCCGAGTGACCTCACCCGGTTCGTGCCGTCGTTTCTCGTGGGCGCTGAGGGACTCGAACCCACGGCCTGCTGCTTGTAAAGCAGCTGCTCTAACCAACTGAGCTAAGCGCCCGGACGCACCACGTTATCGTCGGCGGCCTCTCGGAATTCCACGAGCAGCTCCCGGGTGGCCGCGGCGATCGGCGTCCGGCGGTCGGCGTGGGCGAGGGTCACGAGGTCGCGTCCGGCCCGGTCCTCCACCACGGCACCCGCCTCGGTGCAGATCAGCATCCCTCCGAGGTAGTCCCACGAACCGAGCGACGAGCCGCCGACCACGGCGTAGCCGTCGAGCACGCCCTCGGCCACGGCGCACAGGTCGAGGGCCGCCGCCCCCAGCGAGCGGAACTGGTTCCAGCCGAAGTAGCGCGGCGGGTACCCGGAGAACCCGACGATGGCCTCGCCCAGGTTCCGGCAGCCCGACGGCGACAGGGGCGCCCCGTCCCGTCGGGCACCCCGTCCCCGGACGGCGTCGAACCGGATGCCCGAGGCCTGATTGACCACCAGCGAGGCCCGTACGCCGTCGGCGTCCACGGCGGCGAGGCTGGTGGCGAACCACGGGATGCCCCGGGCCGCATTGGTCGAGCCGTCCAACGGGTCGAGGACCACCACGACGTCACGGTCCCCACCGTGCAACCCCGACTCCTCCGACAGGACCCCGAGGCCCGCGGCATCGAGGACGGCGATGGCCGCCTCGTCGGCCACCAGGTCCGAACGGTACTGGCCCGCCCGGGTACCGGCCGGGCCCCAGTCACCCAGGTCGGCCAATGCCCCGGTGACCGCGGTGGCGGCGTCGGCCAGCACGTCGAGGAGCTCGTGGTCGTCCATGGGGACGACGCTACCGGAGGAGCCGCCACCCTCCCGACCCCGTCGCATGGACGTTTCCGGTGGGCAGTAGGCTGGATCCCACTGTGGCAGTCATCGATGTCGCCGGGTACGTGGCAGACCTGAAGGATCACTCCGTCGACCACGGCTTCCACGTGCACGACGAGCGGCACTTCGTCGAGACGTACTCCCTCCGTCAGGTCTGGGAGGTGGAGCTGCATCCCGAGGAGGGTTGCGGAGGACCGCTGGACCTCCACCTGGCCCTGGAGGTCGACCCCCGCACGCTGCTGGCCTTCGAGGACGTGGTCTTCGGGTCCCCCGAGGACCAGGATCCTCCGGACGAATTCCACTTCCCCCTGACCTTCACCTGGGCCCTTCCCCCGCTCCCCCACGGGCCCGACCTCCTCCGCCTGGCCATCGACCTGGCGGGGATCGGGGGGATCGAGCTGCCGCTCGAGGTGTCGGCCATCGACTCCTACGCCTCGGCCACGGACGCCGCCGAACGGCGCCTGACCATCGTGGCCCGCACACCCGTCTCCCTGGCCCGGATCCTCGCCGGCGAGGAGATGCTGTGCGACGTCTTCGACCGCTGCCTGGCCGTGAGCCGGTACCTGCTCGACTCGGCCGGCAGCTGGCTGGAATGATGCAGCCCCGGCGCCTGGTGGTGGCCCGGGCAGTGCCGGTCGTCCTGGTGGTCGCCCTCGGGGTGACGCTCGCCGCCTGCGGCGGGGGTGACGTGGCGCTGGCCCGCCAGGCCTGCACCCACGTGGACCGCTCGCTGGTCCTCTACCGCCGGTCCCAGGCCACCCCTCCGCCCGCCGACGCCGCCCAGCTCGAGCAGGAGGCCTCCGACCAGCTCAACGTGGCCACCCCGCTGGCCGCCGAGGCGGCCTCGGAGAACAACGAATGGCAGGCCCTGATGACCACGCTGTCGGAGAACAACCGGGTCTCGGAGTCCTTCCTGGTGTCGGCCCTCGTCCAGCAGTGCGCCCAGGTCGACAGCAACACCCCCGAGGGGTCCCCCAGCACCACCCTTCCCCCGGGGTCCTCGGGCCCCTTCACGACGGCGACGTCGGTCCCGCCCGGAACCAAGATCCAGTACGGCGGCAACGACGGCTGACGGTCTACCGGGCCGGGGCCCGGGAGTGGGCCGGGGTGCGCCCGCCCGTCCCGCCCGTCCCGGCGGTCCCGCCTGACCCGCCCGGGACCGCCGGGACCGCCGGGACCGCCGGGACCGCCGGCGCCGTCATGGACCCGTCGGCTGAACCGGCCGGGGGCGCCACCAGCGGCGGGATGGTGGACGGGGTGTTGGCCGGCTGGTCGGACATCTGGAGGCGGCCCACCCGGACCACGTCGGGAAAGAGCTGGTCGGACAGCCACTGACCGGCCGCCGGCGTCTCGACGATGTGCACGCCGTCTCCCTTGCGGATGAGCACGCCGTCCAGGGTCGCCTGGTACTGCCCACCGGGGCACATCGCCCCACCGAGGTCCTGCACCACCACCTTCGCCGGGTACTCCGCCGCCACCTGCCGGAGGATGGTGTTGTACTCGTCCAGCCGCGTCGACGAGTCCTCGGGCCAGGGCTGTCCGTTGGGCTGCTCGCCGCTGTCGAAGCACGGGGACGTCTCGAGGACCATGAATGCCCCGGTCGAGGTGCCGACCTGGACGGCCTCCTGCAGGGACTGCCGCAGCACCGCGTCGAACGCCGGCTCGCCGATGTGCATCCACTGCCCGTCGATCAGCCGGTCGGTGACCTCCCACCGCCCGGCCAGCAGGATCGTCACGTTCGGATGGAAACGGTGCAGGGCGGCCGCCCACAGGGCCGGCCACTGCTCCGAGGCCGGGCTCGTCGGGTTGCACGACGGGGTCGTTCCCCAGATGATCCCCTGCGAGCGGTACTCGGTGCTCCGGACCACGCCGCATCCGATCAGGCCCTCCGGGTCGAGGTCGACGTCGTACTCGGCCGCTCCGGGGCTGCCGGCGATGGCGAAGCCTGCCGTGAAGGCCACCGAGTCGCCGAAGAGCGTCACCTTGACCGGCGGACCCGAGTACTGGGTCCCCGCCGCCCTGGTGAACCCGGCCGCGGCTTCCGCCGGGGTCGGCAGGGTGGCCAGCACGGTCACGAAGACCACGGCGAGGAACGCCCCCGAGGTGGTGACCCAGGCCCGCCACTCGGTCAACGACCGCATCCGCCCCCGGCGGATCGGCTCCTCCACCAGGTAGAACGAGGCCGTGGCCACCAGCAGGGTCACGCCGATCCGCAGGAGGAGGAGCGGGTAGCCGTAGAGGTGCATCCGGCCG
>Ga0302279_10000243_pt1 | contig 79195 bp, 92 predicted proteins | sample III_Bog_N3_3_FD_194541 | JGI IMG/M metagenome (GOLD analysis project Ga0302279, IMG submission 194541) | Peat permafrost microbial communities from Stordalen Mire near Abisko, Sweden - III_Bog_N3_3 | ecosystem: Environmental > Terrestrial > Soil > Wetlands > Peat | place: Sweden: Abisko...
CCCGCAGCCGCATCATGGACGCCGACTTCGCGTCGGAAACCGCGAACATGAGCCGCGCCAACGTGCTGCAACAGGCAGGCACCGCGATGATCGCCCAGGCCAACCAGCAGCCTTCCCAGGTTCTGACGCTGCTGCGCTGATCGCCGTAGCGCGACGCAGGCCAGGCCTGCGCCCCTTCAGGAACAAAGCCCCGCCAGGCGCAAGCCGGCGGGGCTTTTCTGCATTTCAATCCCGGCGCTGCCGCCCGGATGGCGCTCCGAAATTCAAGGGAGCGGCGGATCCGGCTCTGCCGGGCCGCACGCGGCCGGCTCCTCGTGGGCATGGAGCGCGCGCGAAGCCTCCCATGAGGGGACAGCGACCGTGGGGCGCCATGACGGGGCACGAAATGGGCCGGCTTGCGCCCTCATATCGGTGATTTGCCCGCACTCAAGTATTCGCACAATCCAATCCAACGTCTCCTCAGTCCAAAAGAGCGAGGAGCGCGGTCCGGAAGCACTGACGACCAAGTGCACGGCGACGGGAACCGGATCATCCCGCGGCCGAGCAGCGAGTCGGGGTGACCAAGTACCGGGCTTGGAGGTGCGAGGCTCGAAAGGCCTGCCTGACAGCCACGCATCGAACTGAGTTCCGGCACTTTCGCCGGTTGTGCCTGAGTCCTGGAGTATTCACATGCCATTGACGATCAATACGAACATTGCTTCGCTGAATGCGCAGCGCAACCTCAACATGTCGCAGGGGTCGCTCGCGACTTCCATGCAGCGCCTGTCTTCCGGCCTGCGCGTGAACTCGGCCAAGGACGACGCGGCCGGCCTGGCGATCGCCGAACGCATGAACGCCCAAGTGCGCGGCATGAACGTGGCGGTGCGCAACGCCAACGACGGCATCTCGATGTCGCAGACGGCCGAAGGCGCGCTGTCGCAGGTCAGCAACTCGCTGCAGCGCATGCGCGAGCTGGCGGTGCAGGCGCGCAACTCGACCAACAGCTCGTCGGACAAGGATTCGCTGAACAAGGAATTCGCGCAGCTGCAGGCCGAAATCACGCGCGTCATCGGCGGCACGACGTTCAACGGCAAGCACATCCTGGGCGCGGACGCGACCTCGCTGACGTTCCAGATCGGTGCCAACACCAGCGCCGACGACACGATCACCATCGCCACCACCAACATGAGCCACGCGACGGCCATCGAGATGGTGACGAGCACGCAGCCGTTCACGCTGCTGGACGGCACCACCGCCACCGGCGCGGCCATCGACTCGATGGCCACGTCGGGCGCGATCGGCACCGTGATCAACAACATCGACGCAGCGCTGGATTCGATCAACGACACGCGCGCCACCTACGGCGCCACGCAGAGCCGCTTCGACGCGATCATCACCAACCTGCAGGTCGGCGTGGAAAACCAGTCGGCCGCCCGCAGCCGCATCATGGATGCCGACTTCGCGGCGGAAACCGCCAACATGAGCCGCGCCCAGGTGCTGCAGCAGGCCGGCACCGCGATGGTGGCCCAGGCCAACCAGCTGCCCAACCAGGTGCTCAAGCTGCTGCAAGGCTGACGAGCCGGCTGGCGCCGCCAACGGGCGCGCCCCGCAAGCTCAGCGGCAAGTTCCGCGGGCTTGCGCGGCGCGCCCTTTCTTTGGGATTCGATCGATCGAATTGAGGGCGCTTTCCGCGCCTCGACGACGGATCGGCGAGGCGCCGGCCGCTCAAGTGCGGCCCGGTCGCGCCGATAGTCCGCTCAAGAACCGTCAAGGATTTCAATGACCACCACGCCGAGCATGACCTCAGGCTCCATCAGCTCCGCCGGCCTCGGCAGCGGACTCGATGTGAAGAGCATCATCTCGTCGTTGATGGCCGTCGAGTCGCAGCCGCTCACGTTGCTGCAGAACGCGGCCCAGACGGTGCAGACGGAGATATCCGCGGTGGGCCAGATCCAGAGCCTGACGTCGACGATGTCCGACAAGGCGCATGCGCTGGCCAACTCCTCGTTGTGGACCCAGACGACTTCGTCGACGGCCGACCCGACGGTCGTGACGGCGGACACCTCTGGCGGCACCGCGGCGCCGGGCGACTTCTCGGTCAGCGTGCAACAGCTCGCGCAAGGGCAGACGGCGACGCTGGCCACGCCGGCCACGTCGTTCGGCACCGGCTCGCTGACGATCCAGCTGGGCACCTATTCTGCGGACACGGCCACCCCGCCCAACGTGTCGTTCCAGGCCGCCGGGTCGCCGTCGCCATCCATCACGATCGGTACCGGCGACACCTCGCTCGCGGCGATCCGCGACAAGATCAATGCCGCGGGCGCCGGCGTCTCAGCTTCGATCATCACCGACGCGAACGGCTCGCGGCTGTCGCTGCGTTCGACGAGCACGGGCGCCGCGAACGGCTTCCAGATCGTGGCCAACCCGGATGCCGTGGATCCGAGCAGCACCTCGACGGCGACCAGCCTGTCGGCGCTTTCCTTCGACGCCAGCACCGGCGCGGCCTCGTCGCAGCTGACGCTCAACCAGTTCGCGGCCAACGCCAAGGCCACCGTCAACGGCATCGCCGTGGAATCGGCCACCAACAAGCTGAGCAACATCTCGGACGGCCTGTCGCTGACGCTGTTGAAGGTGAGCGCCACGCCCGTCGACGTCGGCGTGTCCATCGACACCGCGTCCATGCAGACGGCGATCACCGACTTCGTGAGCGCCTATTCGGCGTTGCAGTCGTACATCTCGCTGCAGACCAAGTACGACTCGAGCATCGGCGTCGCGGCCGGAACCTCGCGCACGGACGGCCCGCTGACGGGCGATCCGTCCATCATCGGGTTCCAGAACCAGTTGCGCGCGATCGTCAACACGACCTCGACCACCTCGACGATGTACGCGCGCCTGTCCGACATCGGCATCGCGGTGCAGACGGACGGCACGCTGGCGATCGGCAATCAGAACAAGTTGACGTCGGCGTTGAACAACCCGGCCGAGCTGGCGAAACTGTTCGACACCCAGGGCACCACCAACGAGAACACCGGCATCGCGGTGCGCTTTGCCAACCTCGCCGACGCGGCGGTGCAGCCGGATGGCGCGCTGTCGAGCCGCGAATCCGGGCTGCAGGGCGAGCTGTCGCGCAACTCCAAGGAGCAGGACGACATGCAGACCCACCTGGACGCGACGCAGGCCCGCCTGACGGCCCAATACCAGGCGCTGGACACCACGATGTCCCAGATGAGCGCCTTGTCGAGCTACGTGTCCCAGCAGGTCTCGCTGATGGAGAAGTGATTCCCGAGCCCGGTGCCGCGGGCCGCTGACGGGATTTCTTGAAATGTCCTTGCCTTCGGCAATCTTGCGTGGACTTGACACCCCAAACCGGACAGTTCCGCTTCAAGACCGCGCCGCCGGCATCCGATAACAAATCAAGACGGACACATCGCGGGATACGGATCCCCACCTCGACACCATGTTCTCAACTGCCTCCCCTTCTGCATTTGGACGATCCGGCGGCTTTGCCAGCGCCTACGCCCGTGTGGGCGTCGAAACCAGTGTCAATGCGGCATCCGCCCACAAGCTGATCGAGCTGCTGTTCAACGGCTTCATGGATTCGATCTCGCTGGCCCGCGGCGCCATGCGGAACAAGCAGATCGAGGCCAAGGGCAAGGCGATCAGCCGTGCCGCCCGGATCATCGACGAAGGCCTCAAGGCGGGCCTGAACCTGGAAGCCGGCGGCCGTCTCGCCGCCGACCTGGATTCGCTGTACGCCTACATCGCGCTGCGCCTGTTGCAGGCCAACCTGCGCAACGACGAAGCGGCTTTGGACGAGTGCGCCGGTCTCATCGCGCCGCTGCGCGACGCCTGGATCGCCATCGGCCCCCAAGTCGAGGCGGGAAAACTGTGAACACTTCCAGCACCTACACGCAAAAGAAGATCATGAGTACCAAGCTGCTCAATTACTATGAGGCCATCGAGAAGGCCAGTTCCGACATGCTCGCCGCCGCGCGCACGGGCAACTGGGATGAAGTGGTCAAGCTCGAGGGCGCTTGCGCCATCCTGATCGCCCAGCTCAAGAACGCCGCGCAGTCGTCCCAGCTGATGCAGAACGAGGCCAAGGAGAAGTCGCGCATCATGCAGCGCATCCTTCTCAACGACGCCGAGATCCGCCATCTGGCCGAACCGTGGCTCGAAGACCTGGACCACATGTTGGGCGGCGGCCGCCCGGCGATGCTCCACTGATAGGTACTGCTGCCAACGCATACGACCATCATGTTCGAAGACACCCGCCCCGCCGCGCTGGATGCGCTGGGATCCGACGATTTCCTCGCCGAGTTCCGCGTTACCGAGCCGGGGGCCATCCGCGCGCTGCTCAAGCAGCTGATGGACGACGTCGTGCCTTTGAACCTCAGCGCGTCCGACGGCAGCGCCTACACGAGCACGCTGTGGACCGTGGATACCGCCTCGGGCCGCGTCTCGTTCACTGCCGACCTGATGGCGCACGCGGTGCACGACATCGTCGAGGCCGACGAATGCGTGGCCGTCGCCTACCTCGACAAGGTCAAGGTGCAGTTCGACGTCAGCGATCTTGTTCTCGTGCAGGGCCACAAGGCCAGCGTGCTGCAGGCCCGCCTGCCGCGCGAGATGTTCCGCTTCCAGCGCCGCAACACCTTCCGCGTGCGCACGATCGAGCGCACGTCGCCGACCGCGTCGTTCCGCCACCCCGCCATCCCCGACATGGGCCTGGCGCTGCGCGTGCTCGACGTCAGCATCGGCGGCTGCGCGCTGCTGCTGCCGTCCAATGTGCCCAACCTGCAGCCCGGCGCCGTCATCAAGGGCGTGCGGCTGTCGCTCGACGCCGAAACGCAGCTGGACGTCGGCCTGATGCTGCACCACGTCACGTCCACCGGCGCCGAGAACGGCTCGGTGCGCCTGGGCTGCGAGATCGTCGGCATGAGCCCGACCTCGCAGCGTGCCCTGCAGCTGTACATCGACCAGACGCAGAAGCGCCGTCGGATGATGTCCCACGAGTAGCCTGGCGGCATCGGCGCGTGGGCGCCTTGGCATGACAATGCATCCCATGCCCAGCAACGCACGCCTCGTCCAACGCATCGGCCTGGCCATCCTCGCCGCCGGCCTCGTCGCCGGTGCCGGCGTCTACGTGAGCGCCACCGCCGACCCCGAAGCCGACGCCATCGCCCAGCAGCGCGAGATGCGCCAGGTGGAGCGGCTCGGCGGCACCGCCACCGTCCAGGCGGTCAAGTTCAACCAGTGGCTCGCGTCGATGTGGCAGGGCCAGAACCTGGCCGTCACGCTGGCCGTGCTGGGTCTGATCCTGGGCGGCGCATTCTGGTGGATCGGCGGATTGATGGCCGAGGAAGTCGACGAAGAACGCGCTTGAGGCATCTCCGCCATGCCACGTCGCGACGCTCGATCGGGTGGCGAACCTGCCGGCAATCCCTCTTGAGAGGGGGACGCGATGCTATCCGCGCCGCGAGAATGATCCGAATGGTCCATCGATCGTGACCGCACTGTCATGGCGCAGCTTCGAGTCTGGCCACGGCAGTCCGCGGTGCTGGCTTGCGTCCGAGATGGATCGTCACTTCACAATTGCCGATATACATGCCTAATTTCTCGTCAATCAGCGCGATCAATCATCGATTGGTGCTCATTGCACTGTTTCCGTTGTTGGCTATCCCGGGGTGCGGAGGAGGTGGTGGTGGCGGAAGCACCGACGGCGGAAGCGGCACGGGCGTCACGGCCAGCACATCCGTAGTCACGCTGCCCACGTCGGCCTCGCTGGCACAGCGGTGCGCGACGCCGCGGCCAGGCACGTCGGACGTGCAGGGCAGCGTCGACACCGAAAAGGCGTTCCTGCGCTCGTGGATCGACGAGACCTACCTGTGGTACCAGGACGTGCGTGCGCTGCCCGCGGCCACGCTCGACGCGGCGAACTATTCGACCGCGATCGACTATTTCAACGCCTTGAAGACGCCGCTGATCACCGCGTCCGGCAAGGCCAAGGATCAGTTCCACTTCACCTACGACACGCCCACCTGGACGGCTCTTTCGCAGTCCGGCGCGTCGGTCGGCTACGGTTTCCAGGTCGCGCTGGTGTCGTCGACGCCGCCGCGCAGCGCCGTGGTCGCCTACACCGACCCGAACACGCCGGCTTCGGCGCAGAACATCGGGCGTGGCGCCAGCATCCTGTCGGTCGACGGCGCGGACCTGGTCAACGGCAGCGACGTCGACACGCTCAACGCCGGCCTGTTCCCATCTGTCGCGGGCAGCCACACCTTCGTGATCCAGGATCAGGGCGCGTCGTCGTCGCGCACGGTGACGCTCGTGGCCGGCCAGGTGATCGAAACCCCGGTCCAGAATGCGCATGTGCTGCCCGCGCCGAATGCAAGCACGGGCTACATCCTGTTCAACGACCACATGGCAACGGCGGAAGCGGAACTCGTCGACGCGATCAACACGCTCAAGGCGGCCAACGTCAGCGACCTGGTGCTCGATCTTCGCTACAACGGCGGCGGCTACCTCGACATCGCGTCGGAACTGGCGTACATGATTGCCGGGCCCGCCAACACGGCCGGCAAGTTCTTCGAGCGCGAGACCTACAACGACCGCAACCCGTTCAACCAGACCGTCGCCGACGACACCACGGACTTCCACGCCACGGCGCAAGGCTTCTCGCTGGCCACGGGCACCGCGCTGCCCAATCTCGGCCTGAGCCGCGTCTACGTGCTGACCAGTGCCGATACCTGCTCGGCCAGCGAATCCATCGTCAACGGCTTGCGCGGCGCCGGCATCGAGGTCGACCTGGTCGGGGGGACGACCTGCGGCAAGCCGTACGGCTTCTATCCGCAGGACAACTGCAACACGACCTACTTCTCGATCCAGTTCCAGGGCGTGAACAACGCCGGCTTCGGCGATTATGCCGACGGCTTCACGCCGACCTGCGCGGCGTCCGACGACTACACCCACGCGCTGGGCGATCCGGCCGAGAACCAGCTGAGCATCGCGCTCGGCTTGCGCAATACGGGTACCTGTGTCGCGGCGGCGGCGCTGGGCAAGAAGGGACTCCAGGGCGTGGGTTCGCTCGGCCGTCCTGCGGCGACGCCCGTCCTGCAGCGCAACTTCTTCCGGGAAAATCGCATCCTGCGCTCCGCGCCGCCAGCCGGCCGGGCTCGGTAGCTCGGGGAGGCTCGAGCCATTGCGGGACGGCGCATGCGGGAGCACGCGCTTGCGGCTCGATCCGTTTGCGCAAGCTGCGCGAGGTGTTTGCGCAATGCGAATGCGAACGGCGAACGCGTTCGGCGGCAGCCTGCCGAGCGCTTCGCAAGCAGGCTTCAGACCTGCATGTTCATGATGTCCGTGTAGGACTGCACCAGGCGGTTGCGCACCGAGATCGCGGCCTGGAAGCCGATCTGGGCCTTCTGCATCTGCACCATCGTCTGCTCGAGGCTGACGGTCGGGTTGTCCATCTGCAGTTCGTTCTGCATGCTGGTGGCCTGGTTCTGCATGTCGCTGACGCCCTTGAGCGCGTCCGACAACGCCGAGCCGAAGCCGGCCTTGCCGGCGCCCGAGACGCCGGACGACGACCCGAGCGAGCCGGCGCCGCCCGCGATCGGCGTGCCGTCGGGGCGCAGCCCTGCGCGCGCCACCGCGGCGGCGAAATCGAAGGGCTTGAGCCGGACGTCCATCGTCATGCGGTGCTCCTGCTCATCCACGCGGCCGCGCCGTGACCGCCTGCGGCGCGGGCACGTTCGGGACGGAGGATGGGTTCGGCTGGCATGGTCTGAACTTTAGCGACCGGGCTTGTAACAGATGAAGAGATCTGCTGGACAAACGGCACCCTTCTCGTGGCTTCGTGGGACGGGGCCAGGCTAAAGAATGCATTCATTGCGCCGAGGCTGGGTCTTGCCCTGTCTGCCGCCACCAGCCAACGCCGACATCTCTTTCGAAGCTCCATGGATCAAGCTCTCGCCACCACCGTTCCCCTGGCCGTCGTTCCCGGCCCGCTCGATCGCCTGCTGGCCATGCCGGCGGCCACCAAGATGAAGCTGGGCGCAGGACTGGCCGGCCTGGCTGCCGTGATCGTGGCGATCGGCCTGTGGAGCTCGCAGGGCGACTACCGCGTGCTGTTCGCCAACCTGCCAGACAAGGAAGGCGGCGCGGTCGTCGCGCAGCTGTCCACGATGCAGGTGCCCTACCGCTTCGCCGAAGGCGGCACCGCCATCCTGATCCCTGCCGACAAGGTCAACGAAGTGCGCCTGAAGCTGGCCGCGGCCGGCCTGCCCAAGTCCAGCGTGATCGGCTTCGAGCTGATGGACAACGCCAAGTTCGGCCAGACGCAGACGCAGGAACGCGTGAACCTGCAGCGCGCGCTCGAAGGCGAGCTGACGCGCACGATCAGCTCCATCGACGCCGTCGAGTCGGCGCGCGTGCACCTGGCGCTGCCCAACCAGAACGGCTTCTTCCGCGAGCAGCAAAAGCCCAGCGCGTCCGTCGTGCTGATGCTGCGCGGCGGCCGCACGCTCGATCGTTCGCAGCTGGCTGGCATCGTCCACCTGGTCGCCTCCAGCGTGCCCGAGCTGCAGACCAAGGACGTCAGCGTGCTCGACCAGACCGGCGCGCTGCTGACCGAGAACTCCGATCGCAACGTGCAAGGCCTGGACGCGAGCCAGCTGCAGTACGTCAACCAGATGGAAGCCGGCTACACCAAGCGCATCCAGGAACTGCTGGAGCCGGTCGTCGGCCGCGACAACCTGCGTGCCTCGGTCACCGCCGACATCGACTTCTCGCAGAGCGAAGCGACGTCCGAGCAGTTCAAGCCGAACCAGAACCCGGCCGACGCCACCATCCGCAGCCAGCAGCTGAACGACACCGGCGGCAATGCCAGCACGGTGCCGTCGGGCGTGCCCGGCGCGAGCACCAACCAGCCGCCCGTGCCGGCGCAGGCACCGATCAACGGCGCGTCGGCCCCGCTGCAGGCCGCGCAGGGCGGCACCGTCGGCGCCAACGGCCATCGCGAGACGATGACCAACTACGAGGTCGACCGCACCGTGCGCGTCACGCGCAACGCCACCGGCCTGGTGCGCCACCTCAACGCCGCGGTGGTCGTCAACCAGAAGGTCAACACCGACGCCAAGGGCAAGACCACCAGCACGCCGCTGACGCAGGACGAGATGGACAAGCTGACCGCGCTCGTCCAGGAAGCCATCGGCTTTGACCAGACGCGCGGCGATTCGGTCAAGGTCATCAACGCGCCGTTCAAGGCCGAGGCGCTGATGAAGGCCGAGGAAGTGCCGATCTGGAAGCAACAGTGGCTGCTCGACCTGCTGCGCGCCGGCGCGGTGCCCGCGGGCTTGACCCTGGTGGCGCTGGCCGTGCTGTTCGGCCTGGTCCGCCCCGCCGTGATGGCCGCGCTCGCGCCGCCGCCGAGCCAAGCCAAGGAAGCGGAAGGCCTGAACGCCGTCGTCGACGACGCCAACGAGCTGCCGATGGACGAGCTGCCGCAGCTGCTGGAAGCGCCGCAGATGGCCAAGAAGCTCGAGAGCGCGCGCCAGCTCGCCAAGGACAACCCGACCGCCGTCGCCAACATCGTGCGCGACTGGGTCAACGGCGAAGCCGCCGCCTGACCGCCACGTCACCGCATCGATCCGAGACAACGACAAATGCCTGCTGCATCGAAAAACGACGACCAGGGCGTGGAAGACGCCGCGATCCTGCTGATGTCGCTCGGCGAGGAAGAAGCCGCCGCCGTCTTCAAGCATCTCGCGCCCAAGGAAGTCCAGAAGCTGGGCGAGACGATCGCGCGCATGAAGTCCATCACGCGCGAACGCATGGACGGCGTGCTCGACAAGTTCGGCACCGTCGCGCAGTCGCAGCACGTGCTGGTGCAGGACACCGACGAATACGTCAAGGCCGTGCTGCGCAAGGCGCTGGGCGACGACAAGGCCAACCTGCTGATCGACCGCATCCTGCAAGGCAGCGACGTCACCGGCATCGAATCGCTCAAGTGGATGGATGCCAGCTCGGTGGCCGAACTGCTGCGCAACGAGCATCCCCAGATCGTCGCGGCGATCCTCGTGCACCTGGACTTCGACCAGTCCTCGTCGGTGCTCAAGTCGTTCACCGAACGCCAGCGCAACGAGGTGCTGATCCGCATCGCCACGCTGGACGGCATCCAGCCGTCCGCGCTCAAGGACCTGAACGAAGTGATGAGCAAGGTGCTGGCCGGCGGCGAGAAGCTGAAGAAGGCGTCGCTGGGCGGCGTCAAGACCGCGGCGGAAATCATCAACCTGATGGGCTCGTCGGTGGAGACCTCGGCGCTCGACTACATCCGCGAGGCGGACAACGAGCTGGCCCAGAAGATCATGGACAACATGTTCACGTTCGACGACCTGAACAAGCTCGACGACAAGGGCTTCCAGTCGCTGCTCAAGGAAGTGCAGAGCGAATCGCTGGTCATCGCGCTCAAGGGCGCGGCGCCGGAACTGCGCGAGAAGGTGTTCCGCAACATGTCCAGCCGCGCCGCCGAGACCTTGCGCGAAGACCTCGATTCGCGCGGCCCGGTGCGGGTCTCCGAAGTCGAGTCCGAGCAGAAGGAAATGCTGAAGATCGTCCGCCGCCTGGTCGACGAAGGCCAGATCGTGCTGGCTTCGGGAGGCGCCGATGACTTCCTCTAAAGCCTCTTTCCAGGAACGCCTGAACGACCCGGCCTACGACAAGCCGGCGCCGATCCCGCCGCGCGGCGCGCCGCAGTCGCGCTTCATCCCGCGCGAGGAGCTCGAGGGCTTTGCCACCTGGCGTCCCGGTTCGTTCGGCGGCCCCGAAGTCAAGCCGCCGCATCCGGCCGACCGGCCGGAAAACAAGGCGCATGCCGCGCCGCCGCCGCCGCCGCCGCCGCCGACCGAGGCCGAATGGCTGGTCGAGGTGCAGCACGCGCGCGAGACCGGGTACCAGGACGGGTACCGCGACGGCCAGGTGGCCCTCGAGGCGTTCAAGGAAAACTTCGCCCGCCAGATGGCTGCCCAGTTCGGCGCGCTGCTGGCCAATCTGGACGACCAGTGGAACGGGCTCGAGGAGCAGATGGCGCTGGCCGTCACGCGCACTGCCGTGCAGCTGGCGCGCCAGGTCGTGCGCCATGAGCTCGACACGCGACCGGAGATCGTCGCCAAGGTGGCGCAGGAAGCCATCAACGCGATCGTGCTGTCCGCGCGCCACCTGCGCGTACGCCTGCATCCGGCCGACCACCAGCACGTCCTCGACGGCGCGGGCGAGGCGCTCAAGGCGCGCGACGCGCGCCTGATCGCCGACCCCGAGATCGAGCCGGGCGGCTGCATCGTCGACTCCGACCTCGGCCAGGTCGACGCCCGCATCGGCACCCGCTGGGCCGCTGCTGCCGCCGTGTTCGGCCGCGAGGACACCTGGGACGCGCCCGAGATCATCGTCGGGGGAATCGACGAATGATGGCGCCCGGACATTCGACGCCGGAGCGCGCGGCGCGCTGGCAACGCTACCTCGCCGACATCGAGAACTACGCGGTCGTTCCGCAACCGCTGGAGATGCAGGGCACGCTGGTGCGCGTCACCGGCCTCGTGCTCGAGGCGGCCGGCGTGCGCGTGCCCGTGGGCTCGGTGTGCGACGTCTCCGGCGCGCCCAACGAACCGCCGGTGACGGCCGAGGTCGTCGGCTTCGACGGCGACCGCGCCTTCCTGATGCCCACCGGCGAGCTGCACGGCCTGGCCAGCGGCGCGCGCGTGATGCCGCGCGCCGTGCCGCACCTGCCGCCGCGCTTCGGCGTCGAGAACCATCCCTGGCGCCGCAGCGAGGATCGCGGCCTGCACCTGCCGATGGGCTCGGGGCTGCTGGGTCGCGTCATCGACGCGCATGGCCGGCCGCTGGACCGCCTGGGCGCGCTGTCCGACGTGCGCGACGAGCCGATGGTGCGCCGCACGATCAACGCGATGGAGCGCGACCCCGTGCGCACGCCGCTGGACACCGGCGTGCGCGCGATCAATGCGATGCTGACCGTCGGCCGCGGCCAGCGCATCGGCCTGTTCGCCGGCACCGGCGTGGGCAAGTCGGTGCTGCTGGGCATGATGGCGCGCTACACGCAGGCCGATGTGATCGTCGTCGGGCTGATCGGCGAACGCGGCCGCGAAGTCAAGGAATTCATCGAGGACATCCTCGGCGAGGAAGGCCTCGCGCGCTCGGTGGTCGTCGCCGCCCCGGCCGATGCGCCGCCGCTGGTGCGCATGCAGGGTGCCAACTACGCCACCGCCGTGGCCGAACACTTCCGCGACCGCGGCCAGCACGTGCTGCTGCTGATGGACTCGCTGACCCGCTTCGCGATGGCGCAGCGCGAGATCGCGCTGGCCATCGGCGAGCCGCCGGCCACGCGCGGCTATCCGCCCAGCTGCTTTGCCAAGCTGCCGCAGCTGGTCGAGCGTTCGGGCAACGCCGGCGCGGGCGGCGGTTCGATCACGGCGTTCTACACGGTGCTGACCGAGGGCGACGACCCGCAGGATCCGATCGCCGATGCGGCACGGGGTATCCTCGACGGCCACATCGTGCTGTCGCGCGAGCTGGCCGAGGCGGGCCACTTCCCGGCGATCGACGTCGAGAAGTCGATCTCGCGCGTGATGACGAGCGTCGCCCCGCGCGACCACCTGGCCGCGGCGCGCATCGCGCGCCAGGCCTTGTCGAAGGTGACCCGCGCGCGCGACCTGATCCAGCTGGGCGCGTACACGCCGGGCGCCGATCCGGAGCTCGACGCGGCCGTCAAGATGAGCCCGAAGCTGACCGCGCTGCTGCAGCAGGACATGCACGAGTCGGCCTCGATGGCCGAAAGCAGGCATCAATTGGCCAAGGCGATCGTGCTGTGACGAACGTTGCGCCGTGCTTCCATCCCGCCAACACGTCTGACCGGAGCGCCGCATGAAACGCCTGGCCCTGCTCAAGACCCTGCTCGAACGCGAGGAAAGGCGCCGCGACGAGCAGATGGCCGCCGTGCGCGCCGCGGTGGCCAATGCCGAGTCGCAGCGCCAGCAGGCCGATGGCCTGACGACTTATCGCGACGAGTATTGCCAGAAGTGGTCGACGCAGTTCCAGAAGGCCGCGCAGATGGAGATCCTGCGCAGCTACCACGGCTTCCTGGCACGCCTGGACCAGGCCATCGGCCAGCAGCAATCGGTCATCGAGCACGCACAGCGCATGGTCGACGTGCAGCGGCAGAAACTCGTCGAGCGCGAGATCCGCGTCGCCACCGTCCAGCGGCTGATCAAGCGCCGCGAAGCGCTGCTGGCCAAGATCGTCGACCGCCGCGACCAGAAGAACCTCGATGAACTGGCCCAGCGTCCGAGCAGCGCTCGCACGCAAGCCGGCCTGTCCTGAACCCATTTCCCTGACCTGCCCGAGAGACCGACACCATGGCCCTGCAACCCAGCTCCCATCCGCGCGTGCACGCCAGCACGCACGCATCGCATGCCCATGCCTCGAGTCATGCCGCCAGCAAGGCCAAGCCTGCGTTGACGGCCGAGGAAGGCGCAGCCGGAGGCTTCGCGGCGCAGTTGCTCAAGGCCCATCCCGCGGCGCAGCCGAAGGCGGCGGAAGCTCCGCCCAAGCCGAAGACCGAGGCCAAGAAGCCGGCCGACGACCAGTCCGACAAGGACGCTGCCAGCAAGGATGCCGACAAGGACGGCAAGAATCCGGCCGCCGACCCCAGGGCGCTGCCGGCCGAGCTGACGGCCGTGTTGCCGATCGTGCAGCCGCAGCCGATCGCCCCGGCGACGACCTCGCTGGCCGACAAGACCGCTGCCGACGACAAGGGCGACGACTTCGCCGACCCGCTGGGCACGCTGCGCAAGGCGGCCTCGGCCAAGGGCGGGCGGCCAGGCGCGGACGACGACGGCAAGCAGGCGCTGATCGCCGGCCTGGGCGCAGGCAAGCAGGAACCCACGCCGACCGCGGCAGGCCTGCCGGGCAAGGGCGCCGCCTCCACCGGCGACATCGCCGCGGCGCTCGCCAAGGCCGAGGGCGCGGTCAAGGCCGCCACCGAGGCGCGCGATTCGCTCGCCGCGATGTTGCCGCAGGCCGACCCGGTCGCGCTGCAGGCTGGCGCCATCGGCGCTGCGGCCAACGCGCCGCTGGACAACAGCCACGCCGTGCACCAGGCGCTGCCGATGGCGCCGGCCCAGGCCACCCTGACCATGCCGCCGCAGAGCCCGACGTTCGCGCCGGCGCTGGGCCAGCAGATCGACGTCTGGATGAAGGGCGGCGTCCAGCATGCCGAGGTGCAGCTGAGCCCGCAGGATCTGGGCCCGATCCGCGTCAAGATCGAGATGATGGGCGACCAGACGCGCGTGCAGATGAGCGCCGACGTGCAATCCACGCGCGACGCCTTGCAGCAGGCGATGCCGCAGCTGTCCGAGCAGCTCGGCCAGGTCGGCCTCAGCCTGGCCGGCGGCGGCGTGTCCGACCAGCCGGCGTTCCAGCAATCGCAGGCACAGGCCCAGGCGAGCACGGAAGGCGGCTTCGGTGGCGGCCGTTCCGGCTCCGGCGGCGGCCAGGCGGGCATGGGCCAAGGCGGCGGCGAAGACATCGCGATCGCCTCGGCCGCGCGGCAGCAGGCGCAGCGGCGCGGACTACTCGACCTGTACGCCTGAGCGGCCCTTCGCTCGACCACGGCGCCTGGCCGGGAGGCCGGGCTGTTGGCGTTCGCGCGTCGTCCCCTCGGCAGCGCGACCGCGCACTGAAGGGCGCTGGCAGTTTTTCTGCCGCTTTTCGGGCCATTCCCCAGGGCGCCGAATCTCAATAATCGTCTCCAACGATGTGCGCTGGTGCGCGCGTCGACACAAATTCGTCCAGGAGCCCGTTCATGTCCGCTGCTGCCGCTGCCGCAGATGCCGCCCCCGCCAAGAAGCCTGGCGGCAAGAAGAAGCTGGTCGTCATGATCGCCGTCGCGGCCATCGTGCTGGGTGGCGGCGGCGTGGGTGCGCTGCTGTACATGAAGAAGCAGAAGGCCGCTGCCGAGGCTGCCGCCGCGGCGGCCGAGGACGGCGACGGCGAAGCCGTCGCAGCGCCCAAGGCCGAGAAGAAGGAACGCAACGCGCATCCGGTGTTCGTGCCGATGGATCCGTTCGTCGTCAACCTGGCCGACCACGAGGCCGACCGCTACGCGCAGATCGGCATCACGCTGGAAGTGCCCGACGAGAAGGTCAGCGAGGAGATCAAGACCTTCCTGCCGGCCATCCGCAACAACATCCTGCTGCTGCTCGCGCACAAGTCCTCGGCCGACCTGGCCGGCGGCGACGGCAAGGAGCTGCTCGCCAGGCAGATCCGCCGCGAGGCGCTCAAGGCGATGGGCGAGGAAGTCGAGGACGACGACGCCGATGCGCCCGCCCAAGGCGCCTCCGCGGCCGGCCCGGCGAAAAAGAAAAAGAAGAAGGTTGCCGACGCGCCCGAAGCGCCGATCCGTTCGGTGCAGTTCTCCAGCTTCATCATCCAGTAACGACGGCAGACTGAACGCGAGCTCCAGGCAGCCATGAACCAGCAGATTCTTTCGCAAGACGAAGTCGATGCCCTGCTGCAAGGCATCACTGGCGAGAGCCAGAAGCTCGAGCAGGAAGAGCAGGTCGAAGGCAGCATCCGCAACTACGACCTGGCCAGCCAGGAGCGTATCGTCCGCGGCCGCATGCCGACGATGGAAATCATCGGCGAGCGCTTCGCGCGCAACATCCGCATCGGGCTGTTCAACTTCATCCGCAAGAGCCCGGAAGTCTCGATCAACGGCATCAAGGTGCAGAAGTACTCGGCCTTCCTGCGCGAGATCGTGGTGCCGACCAACTTCAACATCGTCTCGGTGCGCCCGCTGCGCGGCTCCGGTCTGATCGTGTGCGACCCGAGCCTGGTGTTCGCCGTCATCGATGCGCTGTTCGGCGGCGTCGGCAAGTTCCACACGCGCATCGAAGGCCGCGACTTCTCGCCCACCGAGCAGCGCGTGATCCAGCGCCTGGTCGACTGCATCATCACCGAGTACCGCAACGCGTGGCAGGGCATCTATCCGCTGGACCTCGACTACCAGCGCTCGGAGATGCAGCCGCAGTTCGCCAACATCGCCACGCCCAGCGAGATCGTCGTCGCCTCCAGCTTCACGCTCGAAGTGGGCGAAACCTCGGGTTCGGTGCACTTCTGCATTCCGTACTCGACGCTCGAGCCGATCCGCGACGTGCTGTATTCGACGATCCAGGGCGACTCGGTCGAGCCCGACCGGCGCTGGGTCAACCTGCTCAAGGCGCAGATCCAGTCGGCCGAGGTGGACCTCGTGGCCGAGCTGGGCACCGCGCCGGCGACGGTGGAGCAACTGCTGTCGTTCAAGCCCGGCGACTTCGTCGAGCTGGACCTGGATCCGATGATCCAGGCCAAGGTCGACGGGGTTCCGGTGTTCGACTGCCACTACGGCACGTCGACCGGCAAGTACGCGATCAAGATCGATCGCTTGTTGACCAGCTCGACCCTGAGCTGGCTGGGAGAAGGCAATGGCAGCTGAAGAAGAGATGAGCGACGACGACGCGATGGCCGCTGAATGGGCGGCCGCGCTGGCGGAGTCCAAGCCCGAGCCGGCGGCCGGCGGCATGAGCGGCGCGATCCAGGCCGAGACCGTCGCGCCCGCGAATTTCACGAACTTCGCATCGACCGAAGGGATCACCGGGGCCGGCAACGACCTGAACATGATCCTGGACATCCCGGTGCAGCTGACCGTGGAGCTGGGCCGCACGCGCATCCCGATCAAGCACATCCTGCAGCTGGCCCAGGGCTCGGTCGTCGAACTGGACGCGCTGGCCGGCGAGCCGATGGACGTGCTGGTCAACGGCTTCCTGATCGCCCAGGGCGAGGTGGTGGTCGTCAACGACAAGTTCGGCATCCGCCTGACCGACATCGTGACGCCCAGCGAGCGCATGCGCCGGCTGAGCCGCACCTGATGCTGATAGATACCCGGGTGGTGTATGCCACCCAACGCTTCCGTGCCTCGATGCACCGGTCGACAAAGAGAAACCCCTGAAAATGACTACTTCCCTGATGCCCCTGCTGGCGTTCCTGCTGGTGATCGCGATGATTCCCGTCGCGCTGTGGATGATGAAGCGCGCCGGCCTCGGCGGCGCCGCGCCCGCCGGCAGCGTGCTGCGCCACGTGTCGCAGCTGAGCCTGGGCACCTCGCAGCGCGTGACCGTGGTTGAGATCGCCGTCGGCGCCGAGCGCCACTGGCTGGTGCTGGGCGTGACCGGCGAGCGCGTGACGCAGCTGGCCAGCTATCCGGCGCCCGACACCGTCGCCGCGCCCTCGGCGCCCGCGCATGCCGCGGCCGTCAACCAGCTGATCGCGCGCTGGCGCGGCGCCACCGGCGCGCAAGGGGAGTCGCGCGAATGAACAAGTTCCTCAAGCGCGCAGCAGTTGCCGCAGCGCTGGCCTTGCCGGCGGTCGCCGCGCTGGCGCAGGCCACGCCGGTTGCCGCCAACGGTCCGAGCCTGCCGCTGCTGGTCGGCGCGGGCGGCGGCGGCGCCAACTTCTCGGTGCCGATCCAGACGCTGCTGTTCTTCACGGCGCTGTCGTTCCTGCCGGCCATCCTGCTGATGATGACGGGCTTCACGCGCATCGTGATCGTGCTGTCGCTGTTTCGCCAGGCCATCGGCACGCAGGCCGCGCCGCCCAACCAGGTCATCACCGGGCTGTCGCTGTTCCTCACGTTCTTCGTGATGTCGCCCACCATCGACAAGGTCTACACGCAGGCCTGGGCCCCGTACCAGGCCAACCAGATCAGCTTCACCGACGCGCTCGACAAGGGCCAGGTGCCGATGCGCGAGTTCATGCTCAAGCAGACGCGCCAGTCCGACGTGCAGCTGTTCGCCAAGCTGGCCAAGCTGCCGGCCGACATCAAGGGTGACGCGGTGCCGTTCAAGGTGCTGGTGCCGGCCTTCGTCGCCAGCGAGCTCAAGACCGCGTTCCAGATCGGCTTCCTGATCTTCATCCCGTTCCTGATCATCGACATGATCGTGGCCAGCGTGCTGATGTCGCTGGGCATGATGATGCTGTCGCCGGTGCTGGTGGCGCTGCCGTTCAAGCTGATGCTGTTCGTGCTGGCCGACGGCTGGAACCTGCTGCTCGGATCGCTGGCCGCGAGCTTCGCGACCTGAGTTCGATACAAGATGGCGGTTCGCCGCGCTTTTCGCACGCTCGCGCCGGCGCGCCGTCGGCAAGATCACACCATTCCAAATTTCCCCGGGAAACGACTCCGCCATGGATGCCGCACAAGTCTTCACCGTCGGTCAGCAGGCCCTCTACACGCTGCTGACCGTGGCCGCGCCGGTGCTGCTGGCCGTCCTGGTCGTGGGCATCCTGGTGAGCATCTTCCAGGCCGCCACGCAGATCAACGAAGCCACGCTGACGTTCGTGCCCAAGCTGCTGGCCGCCGTCGCCGTGCTGGGCATCGCCGGTCCCTGGATGCTCACCTCGCTGGTGGAATACCTGCGCAGCGTGCTGCTGTCGCTGCCTTCGGCTGCCTCCTGAGCTTGCCTGGCGTTCGACGCGCGCGATGATCTCGCTGACCGAAGCCCAGATCATGGCCTGGCTCACGCCGGTGCTGTGGCCGTTCATCCGCGTGCTGGCGCTGTTCTCCTCGATGCCGGTGCTGGGCCAGCGCAACGTGCCGGTGCGCGTGCGCATCGCGCTGTCGTTCTTCATCGCGCTGGGCGTCGCCGGCACCGCGTCGCCGACCACGGCGGCCAACGTGCCGCTCGATTCGCCGGCCGCGATCCTGCTGGTGGTGCAGCAGGTGCTGATCGGCCTGTCGCTGGGCTTTGCGGTGCGCATCATCTTCACCGCCATCGAGTTCGCGGGCGAGGTCATCGGCCTGCAGATGGGCCTGAACTTCGCCGGCTTCTTCGATCCGGCCACCGCGCAGCAGGCCACGGCCACCAGCAGCTTCTTCTCGACGATGGTGGCCTTCCTGTTCATCGCGATGAACGGCCACCTGCTGGTGATCGAGGCGGTCGTGCAGAGCCTGGTCGCGTTTCCCGTCTCGCCCGAGCCGTTCGCGTTCCTGCATGCGGTGCGGCCCGAGACCTGGGGCGCGGAGATCTTCCGCCTGGGCCTGTGGATCGCGCTGCCGCTGATCGCCATGCTGCTGTTCGTCAACATGATGCTGGGCATCATCGCGCGCGTCGCGCCGCAGATCAGCGTGTTCTCGATCGGCTTTCCGATCACGCTGGGCGTCGGCCTGGTGGGCGTGATGTTCACGCTGCCGCTGCTGCAGGGGCCGTTCACCGCGGCGCTCGAGCAGATGCTGATGCTGTTTCGCTAGCTAAACTGCGCGCTTTGCTCCTAGCATCGCGCGCATGTTCCCGCCCGGGATCCGTCCCACTGCCCTGATCGATTTCCGCTCGCCCGACGACGGCGTCGCGCCGCTGCGTCTCGCGTTCGGCGAGCCGCGCGAGCGCCTGCGCGCGACGAGCCTGGACGACGTGGCGCCGCTGCTCGCGCGCGTGGACGCGCTGGCGCGCGATGGCGCGTGGTGCGTGGGCTATCTCTGCTACGAGGCCGCCGGCGCGTTCGACGAGGCGTTCGAGACGCACGCGCCGTCCGACCCGACGCGGCCGCTGGCGGCGTTCGCCGTCTATGACGCGCCGCTCTGCGAGGATTTCCCGCAGGTCGACGACCCCGCCGCCGTGCGCTGGACCGGCGGCCCGCAGCGTGACGCGTTCGACACGACGATCGCCGAGATCCTGCGCGCGATCGCCGACGGCCAGGTCTACCAGGTCAACGCCAGCGCACCGCTCAGCGGGACGCTGCACGGCGAGCCGCTGGCGCTGTTCGATGCTTTGCGCCGCGCGCAGCCCAACGCCTACGCGGCCTTCCTCGACCTGGGCATGTCCGTCGATACGGATGACCGCATCCTCTCCGTCTCGCCCGAGCTGTTCTTCGACTGGCGCGACGCACGCCTGCTCGCGCGCCCCATGAAGGGCACTGCACCCCGCGGCGCGACGCCGGCCGCCGACGCCGCACAGTCGCAATTCCTGCGCAATGCGGTCAAGGAGCGCGCCGAGAACCTGATGATCGTCGACCTGTTGCGCAACGACCTCTCGCGCATCGCCGAGCCGCACTCGGTGCGCGTGCCGCGGCTGTTCCACACCGAGGCGTGGCCGACGGTCTGGCAGATGAGCTCCGATGTCGTCGCCCGCACGCGTGCGGGCACGATGCTGGCCGACGTCTTCGGCGCGCTCTTCCCGTGCGGTTCGGTCACCGGCGCGCCCAAGGTGCAGGCGATGCGACTGATCAAGCAGCTGGAGCGCGAGCCGCGCGGCGTCTATTGCGGCGCGATCGGCGTGGTGCAGCCGGGCGGCGCAGCCACCTTCAACGTGCCGATCCGCACGCTCGCGCTGCGCACGCGGGGTGACACGACGCAGGTGCGCTGCGGCATCGGCAGCGGCATCACCGCGGACGCGACCGCCTCTGGCGAGTGGGACGAATGGCGCCACAAGCGCGCCTTCGTCGATCGCGCGAGCCAGTCGTTCGAATTGCTGGAGACGCTGCGGCTGGAGGAGGGCGTCTACGTCGACGTCCAGGCGCACCTGGCGCGCATGGATGATGCTGCCCGCCATTTCGCGTTCGCTTCGCCGCTCGCCTCGGCGCGCGCGGCGCTGGGCGACCTGCTCGCCGAGCACGCCGATGGTCGCTGGCGCGTGCGCCTGCTCGCGGATCGCGCGGGCGTCGTGCGCGCGCAGGCGTTCGCGCTCGCGCCCACGCACGCGCCCGTGCGCGTTCGGCTGGCGGCGCGCCCGCTGGCTGGCAGCGACGGCGAATTCGTGCGCTTCAAGACGACGCATCGCGCGCACTACGAAGCGTTCGCGCCGACGGACGACGACGTGTTCGACACGCTGCTGTGGAATCACCGCGGCGAATTGACAGAGTTCACGCGCGGCAACCTGGCGCTGCGCATCGCCGGCCGCTGGTTGACGCCCGCGCAGAGCTGCGGCTTGCTGCCGGGCATCGCACGCGCACGGCTGTTGGCCGATGGAACTGTCGTCGAAGCCGTCCTGACGCGCGACGATCTCATGCACGCAGACGGCGTCGCGTTCTTCAACAGCTTGCGTGGGTGGCTGAGCGCCGAGATGGCGTAGCCTGCTCCCTTGGGGTCTGTCCCTTGGGGTCAGGTCTTGAGTTTCGCGGGGTCAGGTCTTGAGGCGTTCAGTTCCTCCGCCGACGCGATCATGCGGCTGACGCGCGAGACGCAAAGCCCCGCCTGCTTGGCGATCTCGCTCATCGTCAGTCCTCCTTCGGAGTAAGCCAGCCGGAAGGATTCTTGTCGACTCCGATCGGCGACCATCCACTGAGTCAATGCGCGAGCATCGGTGCGCTGCGCTTTCGGCACCTCGGCGCATTGCATTCGCCGTTCGGTGGCGCGCGTGCGCATCTTGGCGACGAAGGCCTCGTCGCCAAGAAAGATCTCTGCGCGAAGCTTGCCGCTCCACGGATCGGCGCCCATCCCGTCAGCGACTGCCGCAGCGTAACGGTGCGCGGCGCATAACTGGTCTTCGACAGTCGTCGCGTCACGGCCCAGGAGCTGCGCGTGCAATTCGGGCGTGGCCAGCCAGCAGTGGCCGGGGTCCATCCCGGTGTGAGAGCGGTAGCTCGACCAAGGCCATTCGGACGGGTGGCCGACCAGGCTCGCCCTGACCGGATTCAGTTCGACGTAGCGGCAAACTTCTATCAAGTACGAATCGCTGTCGATCAAGACAGCGTGAAACCGGCCTTGGAAGACGTGTCCGCTGAGGGCGTGTCGCCGGTTGTAGGCCTGGGTGTATTTGCCGTTGATGTGCCGCATGAGGCGCGACAGATTGGCGCGACCGGTGCGCAGGACGAAATGGTAGTGGTTGCCCATCAGACAGTAGGCAAGCACTTCCGCGCCGAGCCGCGCCACGGCTTCGTCGACGACGTCCAGCAGAAGTTCGCGATCGCTGTCGTTGCGGAAGATGGCTTCCTGTCTGTCGCCGCGTGAAGTGACGTGATAGACGGCGCCTGGAAATTCGATGCGAAGAGGTCGTGCCATGGCACGAGCTTAGAAGTCGAAACGCGTCACGTGGACGGCGAATGACTTGATTCTCGGCGAGTTGGCGCGCCATGGCAGGAATCAAGACCTGACCCCGCGAAACTCAAGACCTGACCCCATCTTTACTGGATTGCTGCCAGGCATCGGCCGCGCACGGCTGTTGGCCGATGGCACGGTCGTCGAAGCCGTCCTGACGCGCGACGATCTCGCATGCGCCGACGGCATCGCGTTCTTCAACAGTCTGCGCGGGTGGCTGGACGCGGCGCTCTCGCAGGCGGCGGACTGATCGCCCACCCCTCGGCGACTCAGACGACGCTTGAAGTCAACGTCGTGCGAGCGAACGCCGGAACGGCGTCGAGGCCGGCCTTCGTGGCGACGGCTTCCTGCAGCGACGCAATGGCATGGTGCAGGTCATCGCTGCGCGTGATCGCTCCCACCACGGCGACGGCCCATGCGCCGGCACGCGTCGCGTCGCAGGCGCGCGCGGCGTCCATGCCGCCGATCGCCACCACGGGCGTGTCACGCAGCAGCTTGCACCAGTAGGCCAGGTTCGCGTCGCCCTGCGGGATCCACGGCATCTGCTTGATCGCGGTGGCGTGGATCGGGCCGCAGGCAATGTAGCTGGGGCCGAGCGCGCGGGCGCGGCACACCTCCCAATACGAGTGCGTGCTGATGCCCAGCAGCAGTCCCGCGTGGTGCAGGGCGTCGATGTCGGCCATCTCGAGATCGTCCTGGCCCAGGTGCACGCCATGCGCGCCCAGTTCCAGGGCCAGCGCCCAGTGGTCGTTGACGATCAGCGTTGCGCCGGCGGCGTTGGCGATGGCCAGCGCGCCGCGGATCTCGCGGGCCAGCAGGTCGCCCGGCGCGTCCTTGATGCGCAGCTGCACCAGCCGCACGCCTTTGGCGACGACGCGCGCGACCCAGTCGGCGCTGTCGACGATCGCGTAGAGGCCGCGCGTGGACTCGGGCATGGCGGGGAAGGCGAAGCGCGACGGCGCATGTGGCAACGGGTTCAGCGCGGGCAGGTTCTCGAGTCGGCTGGCGAAGCCTGCGCACGGCGCGACCGGGCCGGCGCCTGCACCGGCCGCGTAGCCGAGGCGCAGGCTTTCGCGCGTGGCCATCTTGGCCAGCACCACCGCGTCGGCGGCGACGAAACCGTGCGCCAGCGCGGCGGCGGCGGCTGATGCGAACACGCAGCCGGTGCCGTGGTCGTGCGCGGTCTCGACCCGGCGCGACGCCAGCCAGCCGCGGCTGCGCAGGCCGTGGTCGGCGTCGAGCCAGTCGTGTGCCCAGGCGGCACGCGCATCGATCTCGGCCAGGCGCGACGCCAGACGCGTGGTCGGCAGGCGTTCGATCTCGTCCTCGGCCAGGCGGTTGCTGTCGCCGCCGGTGACCACGACCGCGCGCATGCCGAACGCGCGCCAGGCGCGTGCGAGCGCCTCTGGCGCCAGCAGTTGCGACGAAGGCACCAGCGCGCGCGCCTCGGCCACGTTGGGCGTGGCCAGCGTGGCCAGCGGCAGCAACTCGTCGCGGTAGGCTTCGCGCAGCGCCGCGTCGGCGAACGCCGCGCCGGTGGTGGCGCCGAAGACCGGGTCGACGACCAGCGGGATGGTCTTGTCGGGAAACCGCGCACGCACGCGTTCGACCCAACGCGCGGCGACGCGCAGGTTCTCGAGGCTGCCCAGCAGGCCGGTCTTGATCGCATCGGGCGGCATGTCGTCGGCCAGTGCGGCCAGTTGCGCGTCCAGCACGTCGGGCGCGACCGGCTCGACGCGGGTGACTGCCAGCGAATGCTGCGCAGTCACCGCGGCGACCGCGCAGGCGCCATGCACGCCGAAGGCGTCCAGCGCGCGGATGTCGGCGTGCATGCCGGCGCCGCCGCCACTGTCGGTGCCGGAGATCGTCCAGACGATGGGACGGCGCGAGCCAGGGTTGGTGGTCGTCATTGGTTCGAGCGGCTTCATCAATCGACCAGGATGGGCTCGTTGCCGCACGGCGTGCTCGGGCGTGCCATGTCCTGCGGCGCGATCAGGCCGGCCTCGTGGCCCAGCCGGCCGGCGCAGATCGCATGCGCGAAGGCCATCGCCATCCGCGGCGGATCCACTGCCTGCGAGACCGCCGAATTGAGCAGCACGCCGTCGTAGCCCAGCTCCATCGCGAAGGCCGCGTGCGACGGCGCGCCCAGGCCGGCGTCGATGATCATGGGCACGCCCGGCAGGCGCGCGCGCAGCGTGCGCAGCGCGGCCGGATCGAGCACGCCCTGGCCCGAGCCGATCGGCGCCGCCCAGGGCATCAACACCTCGCAACCGGCGCCAAGCAGGCGGCGGCAGACGACCAGGTCGTCGGTGCAGTACGGGAACACCTGGAAGCCGAGCCGCACCAGCTGCGCCGCCGCGTCCACGAGCTCGAACGGATCGGGCTGCAGCGTGTGGTCGTCGCCGGTCACCTCCAGCTTGATCCAGCGGGTGTCGAACAGCTCGCGCGCCATCTGCGCCAGCAGCACCGCCTCGCGCGCGCTGCGGCAGCCGGCGGTGTTGGGCAGCAGGCGCGCGCCGGTGCGCTCGCACACGGCGCGCAGCATCGCGACGGCATCGCTGCCGTGTGGCGTGGCGTCGCCGGCGAGTTCGCGCTTCAGGCCGACGGTGACCACCTGGGCACCCGAGGCGGTGATCGTCTGCGCGAGCACCGCGGGCGAGGGATAGCCGGCGCTGCCGATCAGGAAGCGGCTGTCCAGCCGTTGGCCGTAGACGCGCCAGGGCGACGGCGCGCCCACCGGGTAGTCGAATCGCATCGTCATCCTCCGACGATCGCCGCGAACACGACGACGTGGTCGTCGGGCCACAGCGGCGTCTGCGCGCGTGCGGCGCGCGGCACGAAGCGCGTGTTGACGGCGGTGGCCACGGACGCCTCGTCGGAACCGCGCTCGGCAATCATGTCGGCCACGGTCAGGCCAAGCCGCCACGGGTGTGGCGCACCGTTGACCATCACGTTGCCGGCCTTGGCCCGCGTGGGCGCGAACACGTCGTCGCCCTCACGCATGGCTGGACTCCCGGCGGCGCGCGCCCAGCATCAGGCCGCTGCGCTCCAGGGCTTCCTCCACCAGCGCCGGCGCCAGCAGGAAGCCGTGCCGGAACAGCCCGTTGATGCGGATCAGGCCGGGCTCGCAGTGCAGGTGCGGGCGCTGGTCTGGCGTGGCGGGGCGCAGGTGCGTGTCCAGCCGGACGATGCGCGCCTCGGCGAGCTGGGGCAAGATGCTGTGCGCTGCAGACAGAAGTTCGATCGCGCTGCGCACGCTGACGGGCGAGGTGTCCTCGCTTTCGATCTCGGTGGCGCCGACGATCACGATGTCGCCCTGGCGTGGCACCAGGTAGACGCGATGGCGCGGGTGGATGCAGCGCACCGGACGGCGCAGCTCGAGCCCCGGCGCGTGCAGCCAGAGCAGCTCGCCGCGCACGCCGCGCAGCGCCGGCGTGCCGCGGGCACCGAGGCCGCGCGTGTCGACGGCGAAGTCGGCCTCGACCGGCGGCTGGCCGGCAACATGCAGGCGGTGCGGCTCGACCAGCGACACGCGCCGGCTCCAGTGCCAGCGCACGTTCGGGCTGGCGGCCACCAACGCCGGCAGCAGGCGCGTGGTGTCGACCTGGCCTTCTCCCGGCAGCAGCCAGCCTTGCAGGCCCGGCAGCAGCGCGGGCTCCAGCGCCGCCAACGCTTGCCGCGTCAGCGCCTGCGGATCGCGATGGGGCGGCTTCTCGCGCGACGCATTCAGCTGCAGCGTGGTCGGCTCGTCCTGCTCGGCGACGTCGTGCAGGCGTTCGCGTGCGCTGCGCGCGTTGGCCGCCTTCATACGCGTGAGCACGCGCAGCGCGGCGCCGGCGTCGCCCGGATGCGCCACCAGCACGCTGCCGTTGCGCCGGAACAGGCTGGGCGTGTCCCAGGCCGGGCCGAGCGCGGCGATGATGCCCGGCCAAAGGTCCAGAGAGCGCCAGCCGCGCTCGGCGATGTCGGCCGGCGCGTGGTCGAGCTCGGCGAGCGGGCTCAGCATGCCCGCCGCGGTGAACGCGGCGGCTGCATGCGCCTGCTGGCCGATCGGCGCCGCGGCGTCGGCGGCCGGGTCGAACACGTCGACCTCGTGGCCCAGCTGCGACAGCTGGAACGCGAGCAGGCGTCCGGCGACACCGGCGCCGGCGATGGCGACGTGGCTCATTCGTCCTCCGCGTCGTAGATCGGCACGAACGGCTTGCCGAGCGCCTGGTGGATCTTCATGCCGGTCGCGTCCGCGCGGGCCGCGTGGTCGGCGTCGGCCAGCGTGGCGTGGGCCTGCGCGGCGGCGAACTCGCGCACCTCGTGCGTGACCTTCATCGAGCAGAACTTGGGACCGCACATGCTGCAGAAGTGCGCCTCCTTGGCACCCTCGGCGGGCAGCGTCTCGTCGTGGTAGCGGCGCGCCGTGTCGGGGTCGAGCGCCAGGTTGAACTGGTCGTGCCAGCGGAACTCGAAGCGCGCCTTGCTCAGTGCGTCGTCGCGCGAGCGCGCGCCGGGGTGGCCCTTGGCGACGTCGGCGGCGTGCGCGGCGATCTTGTAGGCGATCAGGCCCTGCTTGACGTCGTCGCGGTCCGGCAGGCCCAGGTGTTCCTTGGGCGTGACGTAGCACAGCATCGCGGTGCCCATCCAGCCGATCATCGCCGCGCCGATCGCGCTGGCGATGTGGTCGTAGCCCGGCGACACGTCGATGGTCAGCGGCCCCAGCGTGTAGAACGGGGCGTCGTGGCACAGGCGCAGCTGCTCGTCCATGTTGGCCTGGATCAGGTGCATGGGCACGTGGCCGGGGCCTTCGATCATCGTCTGCACGTCGTGCTTCCACGCGACCTGCGTGAGCTCGCCCAGCGTGCGCAGCTCGGCCATCTGGGCCGCGTCGTTGGCGTCGGCCAGCGAGCCGGGCCGCAGGCCGTCGCCCAGCGAGAACGACACGTCGTAGGCCTTCATGATCTCGCAGATCTCCTCGAAGTGCGTGTGCAGGAAGTTCTGCTGGCCGTGCGCCATGCACCACTTGGCCAGGATCGCGCCGCCGCGCGAGACGATGCCTGTGCGGCGACCCGCCGTCAGTGGCACGAACTCGCGCAGCACGCCGGCGTGGATGGTGAAGTAGTCGACGCCTTGCTCGGCCTGCTCGATGAGCGTGTCGCGAAACAGCGGCCAGTTCAGCTCCTCGGCGATGCCGCCCACCTTCTCGAGCGCCTGGTAGATCGGCACCGTGCCGATCGGCACCGGGCTGTTGCGCAGGATCCAGTCGCGCGTGGTGTGGATGTTGGCGCCGGTCGACAGGTCCATCACCGTGTCGGCGCCCCAGCGCGTGGCCCACACCAGCTTGTCGACCTCCTCCTCGATGCTGGAGGTGGTCGCCGAGTTGCCGATGTTGGCGTTGACCTTGACCAGGAAGTTGCGCCCGATCGCCATCGGCTCGAGCTCGGGGTGGTTGATGTTGGCCGGGATGATCGCGCGGCCGCGGGCGACCTCGTCGCGCACGAACTCGGGCGTGATGCGCGCGGGGATCGCGGCGCCGCGGGAATCGCCGCGCAGCCGCGCCTCGCGCTCGGCATTGCCTGCGTACTCGGCCATCCATTCATGGCGGCCGTTCTCGCGCAGCGCGACGAACTCCATCTCCGGCGTCACGATGCCGCGGCGCGCGTAGTGCAGCTGCGTGACGTTGCGGCCGGGGACGGCACGGCGCGGCGTGCGCAGCAGCCCGTCGGCCTCGCGCCGCAGCGACGCGATGCGCGTGGCCGCCGACGCGCCGCCCGATGGCGCGCGCACGCGCTGGCCGTCGTCGACCGGATGGGCCGTTCGGCCGGCGTAGGACTCGCTGTCGTCGCGCGCGGCGATCCAGCGCGAGCGCACGGTCTCCAGGCCGCGCCTCAGGTCGATCAGCGCGGTCGGATCAGTATACGGGCCAGAGGTATCGTAGACCGTGACTTTCTCGCCATTGGTGAGCGCGATCTCGCGCATGGGCACGCTGACGCCCGGCTGCAGTCCCTGGACGCGCACCTTGCGCGATGCGGGCAAGGGTTGGCGCGAGGAGGCGGCGGCATGGCCGCAATCGGAAACGTCCGCCGCGCTGGCGGCGGCGTGTGGTGCATGCGAGTCGGTAGGCAAGGTCATCGGGGCTCCGGTCCAGGAAAAAGACTTCTGCTCCGGACGGTGCGCCCACCTTGCGTGGCGATGCCTGGCAGGCATCTCCTCGCGGACGTGTGCAGCTCTCCTTACGCCGGTACTAGCCGGTTCAAGTTCTCGGGTTCGACCTGAATTACCCATCCATTGGTCGTCTCAGCATCTCTTGGCGGATGCACCCCGGAGCAGTTGCAAGTTTACGCTGCAGTCGGCCTTGCGCAACGACTTTTTTCTAGCATATGAAAACACGGGGAGGGGGTATACGAGCGGCTTGACCGTGCCATGACATCGCACTGACCGTTTGGCCGCCGGGTTGCCCGCGTCAATCCGCTATCGGGAGCACGACCTGGAAGGCCACGCCCTGTCCTTCGATGCCATCCTCGATGCTGATGTTGCCGCCCAGCCGGGCGACAGCCTGCCACGCGATCGCCAGCCCCAAGCCCGTTCCGGGAACATCGTGCCCCGCGCCGCGCCAGAAGCGCTCGAACACGTGCGGACGCGATGCCGGCCAGATCCCCGGACCGTCGTCCGCCACGAGCAGGGTCATGTGGCCGCCCCCGGCCTGCAGCGTCACGTTGACGCGGCCGCCGTCCCGGCCATAGCGCAGCGCGTTGTCCAGCAGGTTGCCCAGCACCGACTGGAAGACGGGCCAGTCGAGCGCGAGCACCAGGCGGTCGGGCGCGTCCAGCGACAGCTCGATGCCGCGGGCCCAGGCCTGCGGGACCGCGGCGGCGAGCGCGCTGCGGACGCAGTCCGCGACGTCCACCGGCGACGGCTCGCGTGCGCCGACCTCGTCCAGCGTCGCCAGTTCCAGCAGCTGGCGGCTCAGGTGCGACGTGCGCGCGAGCGCATGGTCCAGCGCCGCCTCGGCGCGCGCCCGCTCGGCGGCATCCGGCGCGCGCGCGAGCACGTGCGCCTGCGCTGCGATGGCGGCCATCGGAGTGCGCAGTTCGTGCGCGGCATCCTGGACGAACTCGCGCTCGCGGCGGACATGGTTGCGCAGGCGGCTCAGCATCGCGTCAAAGGCCGCCGCCAGCGGCTGCAGCTCGGCGTGGCGCGGGTCGAACGCCAGCGGCGAGAGGTCGTCGTCGGCGCGTCGTTCCAGCCGGCGTGCGAGATCGCGCAGTGGCCGCATGCCGCGCATCAAGGCGATCCACAGCGGCAGCAGCACGAGCGGGAACGCGAGCAGCACGCGGCCCGTCAGCTCTTGCTGCAGCCAGCCCAGCACCCAGCCGTCGCTGACCGTCGGCTCCGCCAGCGCGACACGCCAGCGGCCGGCCTGTGCCTGCGCGATCCAGTACGCGCGCGCGCCGATCTCGGCGACCGCGAGATGATCTGATCCAGGCGCAAGCGCGACGTCCCGCAGCGCCTGCGATGCCGCCACGATGGCGCCGTCGCCGGTTCGAAGCTGCCATTGAAGCTCACCGGGCAGCACGCCGCCGCGGCGGCGCAGTGCATTCCATTGCGCGAGGGTCGACTGCGCCACCAGTGCCGCGTCGCGCTCGGGCAGCGGCGCCAGCGTCGGCGCGAGCGCGCCCACGAGCTGTTGCAGCCCGGCGTGCTCGTTCATGGCCTGCTTGTAGTCGACGAAGTCGATCGCCAGCAGCACCGCGTCCACCAGCATGAACGCCAGCAGCAGCGACACGACGATGCGCCGCGCCAGCGACGGCTGCCACAAGGCCTGCCAGGCGCGCCTCATGCGAGCAACTGGTAGCCGACACCCCGCACCGTACGGATGCGATGGGCGCCGATCTTCTTGCGCAGGTTGGACACATGCACCTCGATCGCCGCGAAGTCGACCGGCTCGCCCAGCGGCTCCAGCCGCACCGACAGCCCGCCTTTGGCGACGACGATGCCCGGCTCGCGGGCCAGTTCGACCAGCAGCTGGAACTCGCGCGGAGACAACTCCAGTGGCTGGTCGCCCAACCAGGCCGAGTGCGCACGCGGCTCGATGGCCAGTTCGCCGACCAGCCAGCGTTCGCTGGCCTGGCGCGCGCTGCGCCGGGTCACGGCGCGGATGCGCGAGAGCAGCTCCGAGGTGGCGAACGGCTTGACGAGGAAGTCGTCGGCACCGCCATCGAGCTGCTGCAGCCGTTCGGCCAGCGCCGAGCGCGCGGTGATGACGATCACCGGCACCGCACCGCCCGCCGCGCGCCAGCGCGCCAGCAGGGCGCCGCCGTCGCCGTCGGGCAGCGACAGGTCCAGCAGCGCGCAATCGAACTGGCCGCCATCGAGTTCGCGCGGCACGTCCGCCGCGCGGCGCAGCCACTCGCTGGTGAAGCCTTCGAGCCGCAGCGCGGCCTGCAGGCCGGCGCCCAGGTCCAGGTCGTCTTCGACTAAGAGCAGATGCATCGCGCCATTGTCGTCGTGCGACCTTTGGGTTTTCCAAAGGTGGTGCGGCCGATACTTTGGTTTCTGCCTCAACCGCGACCGTCTTCATGAAGCCGTCCCGTCTTCGCCGTTCCTGTCTTTGCGCCTGCCTGGCCGTGGCCGCGGCCGGTCGCGCGCACGCTGCATCCGAGCCGACGCAGCAGGTCGAGATCCAGGCCGAGCTGCCGTCGCACGAGGAGCACGACTACGCCGACCTGCTGGCCGCGATGACCCAGTTCGACGCCTGGCACACGACCCACCCCGGCACGCGGCTGGCATTTCGCCTCCGGCCGCGCAAGGAGGCCGCGGTGATGGACGGGTTGCGCCTGGTCATCGACGATCCGGTGACCCACGACAGCGTGCCGGTGGACGTCGATGCCGACGGCCGCTTCGTGCTGCCGGTCTCGGCGACCTTGCAAAGCCACTCGGCCGTCGTGCGCGCGAACCGCACCAACGGCACGCTCGCATGGACGGTGCAGGTGACCCGCGACGCCGACGATCCGCATGACCGCCGCCTGGGCGACATCCGGGAGGAATGCCACCTCGACCTGTACGCGGCCACGTTGGCCCGCGGGATCAAGACCCCGTCGTTCTATGCAATGAAAGCCGTGAGCGACGTCTGCTCGAACCGCCTCGTCGGCTGGGTCGAGTACGCCGACCATCCGGTCTTCGCGGTGCATGTCAGCGACGGCAAGCGCCTGGGCTACCTGCCCGGTGATTCAGTGCATGCCGGCGAGAGGACCGTCATTCCGCTCGCCGCACTCTTCGACTGGGCCTACCTGATGCGCGACTACAGCTACTTCACGCAAGAACTGATGGCCGATGCCGGCTGGTCCGACGAGACCGTCCTGCATCTGACGTTCGCCGACGATCCCGCGGATTCGCAAGAGGCCGTCGCCGGCGAGGTGTCGCGATGACGCGCCTTTCGAATCGCCTGGCGTTGGCCATCGCGCTCGGCGGCGCCGCGGTTGCGAGCGGCTGCGACACCCTCGGCAACGGGCGCGCGCTGGCGGCATCGCCGCAGGCGCTCACGGAAGTCGCGGTGGTCGGCCGGTCGACGCGCGAGGACGTGCGCCGCAACCTCGGCGAGGCGAACGTCTACACCTTCGCCAATGGCGCGCAGTCCTGGACCTATCGCGAGACGCACGGGCTGCCCCGCTTCGTTCAGTTCGTGCCCTACCTGTCGCTCGCGACGCTGGTCGCGCCGCCCCGGGTGACCGAGGTCGCCTTCCTGTTCGACGCGAAGGGCGTGCTGGTTCGCATCGATCGCCGGGGGTAATCGCACGGGCTTGCGGCGGGTCTCGACAAGTGCGGCACATGGGCATGCTGGCGGGCCGGCGCCGATGCGCGTACCGTGTCACCCCGGCCGGGTAAATGCGGACACGCACGCCGATTGCCGGGCTGAATCCGGTTGGCGCGGTGCTTCGTATCCAAGAGGAGACGAACCGCACCGATCGAGGAGCTCCCATGTCCACTGCCACCGCCCGCACCGTCGGCTGGGTCGAACAAGGCCTGGTGCCGGATCGCGTCGTCCGCCTGGGCATCCGCCGCCTGCTCAAGGAGCGCCTGGCCGAGATGCACGCGACCGACGCCGAAGCCGCCGAGGCGCTGACCCAGGAATTCATCGACCAGATGCGGCGCGCGCCGATCGCGCTGCTGCCCGACAAGGCCAACGAGCAGCACTACGAGGTGCCGGCCGAATTCTTCGCCCGGGTGCTGGGACCGCACCGCAAGTACAGCAGTTGCTTCTGGGGCGAGGGCGTCCAGACGCTGGCGCAGGCGGAAGCCGCCGCGCTGCGCGCCACCTGCGAACGCGCCGGGCTCGTGGACGGCCAGGACGTGCTGGAGCTGGGCTGCGGCTGGGGCTCGCTGAGCCTGTGGATGGCCGACCACTATCGCCACAGCCACATCACCGCGGTGTCGAACTCGCATTCGCAGCGCCACTTCATCGAGCGTGAGGCGCAGGCACGCGGGCTGGTGAACCTGCGGGTGATCACCTGCGACGTCAACGAGTTCGACACCGAGGCCGGCCACTTCGACCGCATCGTTTCGGTGGAGATGTTCGAGCACCTGCGCAACTGGCCGCACGCCTTCGCGCGCGTCGCCCGCTGGCTCAAGGCCGACGGCCGCTTCTTCATGCACGTGTTCGCCACGCGCGGCGCGCCGTATGCGTTCCTGGAACGCAACGACAGCGACTGGATGAGCCGCCACTTCTTCTCGGGCGGCATGATGCCGTCGGACGACCTGGCGCTGAACTTCCAGGACGACCTGCGGCTGCTCAAGCGCTGGCGCTGGGACGGCACGCACTATCAGAAGACCTCCGAGGCCTGGCTGCGCAACATGGACGAGTCGCGCGAGGAGCTGATGCCGCTGATGCAGTCCACATACGGCGACGCCGCCGAGCTCTGGTGGCAGCGCTGGCGCCTGTTCTTCCTGTCGGTGGCCGAGCTGTTCGGCCATGAGGACGGACAGCGGTGGTGGGTCAGCCACTACCTGTTCGCGAAGCGGACGTGACCCTGGCGCACGCGACCGCCCCCGCGCGCGCGCCGGCGCGTGACGCGCATGCGCCGTCGCGCGCGCGCCAGCTCGCGAACTTCGTGGTCTTCGAGGCGGCGTGGTTCGCGTGCATCCTGGGCGTGGCGCACGGCCGACCGTTGGCAGGCACGGCGGTGGTGGTCGCTGCCATCGCGTGGCATGTGACGATCTCCGCGCGGCCGGGCATCGAGCTCGCGCTGGCGGGGTGCCTGTGCGCGATCGGGTTCGTCGCCGAGTCGCTGGTCGCCGCGCAGGGCCACGTCATCTATCCGGCCGGCCAGCCGGTGCGCTGGCTCGCGCCGTACTGGATGGTGGCGCTGTGGGGCGAGTTCGCCATCGCGCTCAACGTCACGCTGCGCTGGCTCAAGCGCAGGCCGTTCACGGCGTTGTTGCTGGGCGCCATCTTCGGCCCGTTGTCGTTCCTCGGCGGCGTGCGGCTGGGCGGCGCGCGCTTCGTCGACGAGACCGCGGCGCTCACTACGCTGGCCTGCATGTGGGCCGTGCTGATGCCGCTGGTGATGGCCTTGTCCGATCGACTCGATGGCGTGGCCGTGCCCGCCGGGAATCTCCATGCCTGACTTTGCAACCTTGTTGTCCATCGCGCTCGGCGGTCTCGTGCTGATCGCCGTGCTGGCCCTGCTCACCTGGGTCGCGAGCCTGGTGCGGCACGATGCGAGCCTCGTCGATCGCATGTGGTCGCTGATGATCGCCGGCCCCACCGTCGTCTACGCGGCGCAGATCGGATGGAGCAGCGCGCGCGCCGTCGCCGTGCTGGCGTTGGTGCTTGCGTGGGGTGTCCGCCTCGCGGCTTACATCACATGGCGCAACTGGGGGCATGGCGAGGACCGGCGCTACCAGGAGATCCGCGCGCGCAACCAGCCCCACTTCGCGCTCAAGAGCCTGTACCTGATCTTCGCGCTGCAGATGGTGCTGGCGTGGATCGTCTCGACCCCGACGCTCGCCGCGCTGGCCGGCGATGGCGCGTTCGGCGTACTCGACGCGGCGGGCATCGCCATCGCGCTGGCCGGCTTCCTGTTCGAGGCGATCGGCGACGCGCAGATGGCCGCGTTCAAGCGCGACCCCGCCCACAAGGGCCAGGTGATGGATCGCGGCCTGTGGCGCTACACGCGGCATCCGAACTACTTCGGCGAGACCTGCTTGTGGTGGGGCGTCTGGCTCGTCGCGCTGGGCGCCGGCGGGGCCGCGGCGATCTGGACGGTGCTGTCGCCGCTGGTGATGACGGTGCTGCTGCTCAAGGTGTCGGGCGTCGCGCTGCTGGAAAAGGACATCGCCGAGCGGCGACCCGCCTATCGCGATTACATCCAGCGCACCAACGCGTTCATCCCCGGGCCGCCGCGGCGCAACGAGGGCTCGTCATGAAGGTCTCGATGATCGCGGCGCTGTCGCTCGCCGGCCTTGCCGCGCTGGCGCAAGCCGCCGACAACGCGCCCACGGCCGGCGCGCGCACCTGGGCGTTCCAGGCCTTCCTCGACGGCAAGCCCATCGGCGAGCACCGCTTTACCGTCACCGCCGACGGCAACGGCGGCCGCAAGGTGGCCAGCGAGGCTGACTTCGACGTGAAGTTCCTGGGCTTCAATGCCTACCACTACCACCACCATGCCGACGAGCAATGGGCCGGCGAGTGCCTTTCCGGCCTGCAGTCGACCACCGACGACGACGGCAAGCCCGCCAGCGTCAGGCTCGTGAAGACGGGCGACGTCAACGAGATCGTCACCAACGCGGGCAGGAAGTCCGAACCCGGATGCCTGATGACGTATGCCTACTGGAACCCGGCGCTGCGCGAGCAGAAACGATTGCTCAATCCGCAGACCGGCAAGGTCGACGCGGTGACCGTGGAGCGCGCGGGCAGCGGCAGCGTGCCCGTCGGCGGCAAGCACGTGGCGGCCACCGACTGGCGCATCACCGGCGGCGAGTCGCCGGTCGACGTCTGGATCTCGGCGCAGGGCGACTGGGTCGGGCTCGATTCGATGGTGGGCAAGGGTGGCGGCAAGCACAAGCTGACGTACCGGCTGCCCTGAATCGCTGCGGTTCAGTAGTGATACCGGCACTGGACGACGTAGATGCCGCCGTCCGCGGGCAGGTAGACCAGGCGATGCTCGCGCGTGATGCGCCGGGACCAGCAGCCCGACAAGTCGCCGCGCAGCGGCTCGGGCTTGCACGTCCCCTTGAAGGGATCGCGCCGGCATTCCTCGATCAAGCCGTTGATCTCGTCGCCGATCTTCTGGTCCTGCTGGTGCCACCAGAGGTAGTCCTCCCAGGCGTGGTCGGTCCACGCCACGGCGAAGGCCTTAGCCGCCTGCTTGTTCCTTGCCTTTTGATTTGCTGCCATGAAAAAGTGTCCGGGGCTTGGCCTGGCCCGCTCGCAGCTGCGCGACGGACTCCATCAGGCGGCTGGCGTTCTTCGCCGAGCTGAGCAGGTACATCGTCTCCTGCATGCTGCTGAAGTCTTCCAGGGACAGCATGACGACGTGATCGCCACCCACGCGGGTGATGACCGTCGGCGCATGGTCCTTGCAGACGGAATCCATCACTGCCGAGCAGCGTTGTAAGCAGGTGTGGTTTGGAGCGTTGTCGCGCCGTTCATTCGGCGTTCGTCCGGGCGCCGAATTCCTAGACTGTCGGCATCCCCCTGAACTTTCGACGGGGCATTGCCGAGACCCGCGGCGATGCGGGCCGCCATGTCCAACATCCTGCTCATCCATGCCACCGGCGTCTTCGCGCTGGTCCTCAATGTCGTCGCGCTGGTCTGCTCGTGCGAGCGCTCGTTGCGCTGGCGTTCCGGCGTCGCGGGCATGGTGTGGGCGCTGAACAACTTCCTGATGGGCGCCAACGTGGCGGCAGCTTTGAGCGTGCTGGGCGCGGGCCGCACGGCCACCTCGGCGGTGACGCTGGGCGCGCGCCGCTCGCGCGCGATCGGCTTCGCGGCCTTCGCGGCACTGACCCTGGTGGTGGGCGTGCTGACCTGGGGCGGCTTGGCCTCGCTGCTGATGGTCGCGGCCTCGCTGATGTCCACCTACGCGGTGTTCCACCTCACCGGCCGCGCGCTGCGCTGGGTGATGCTGGCGGTGTCGGCGCTGTGGATGTTCAACGCGTGGAGCGTCGGCTCGTGGGAGCAGATGGCGGCCAACGTGATCAGCGCGGGGGCGTCGCTGTACGGCGCGTGCCGGATCGCACGCACGGCCGAGGCCTGACGCCGGTCGATCAGTCGCCGCGTTTGGCGTGCGGCAGCAGGGCCTTCGCGGCATCGATGCGCAAGGCCAGTGCCACGTTCTCGTCGTTCATGACGCGCAGCAGGAAGCGCCGCGGATCGTCGGTCGACTCGCTCATGCCGGACGACGTCGCGGACGACGTCGCGGACGATGGCGCGACGGCGGGCACGCGCGCGTGACGCGCGTCGAGCGCGTCCGCGTCCAGGCGCGCGAGCGCGGCCTCGAACGCGGCCGGCTTGATCGATTCCAGGCCGCGCAGCAACGTCGCCTGGCCTTCCTCGCCGGGCTCGACGTCCAGCCAGGGCGTCTCGGAGAAAACGCCGGCGAGATCGGGCGCGACGAAGGCGGACCACGCGTCGCCTGAAGGCTGCAGCTTGGGCACGAGCGGCACATGACGCTGCGGTTCGGCGGGATCAGGCAGCAGGCGCACGCGCGCCGCCGGAACGTCCGCGAGGAAGCGGGCGCGCAGCGTTTCGAGGAAGGCGTGCGCGCGCGCGACGTCGACGGAGGCTTCCAGCGAAAACCACAGCTGCAGGCCGTCGGTGCCCGACACCGCGATCGCCGGCGCGGGCAGCTCGAGGTCCGCCTGCACGCCTTGCCAGACGGCTGCGAGCGCGTCCCATCCCGCCGGCTGCATCACCTCCATCACCAGTGCGCGCACGCGGCCGCGCGCGTCGACCAGCGACAGCGTCTGCGCGTCGGCCTGCGCGAAGACCAGGCCGCCCAGGTAGAGGCGATTGAGTTCGGTGTCCAGGCGGTTCATGGCGGCGGGTCGGGGGCGATGGCGATTCCGGATGATCGCCGATGCGTGGACGTCAGCCCGGATTCATCGTAATTTGGTCACAACGTGATATAAATGGCGGCATCGGCGGCTCTTGCCCGGCCCGCGCGGCGTTCGCGGGGCTGTGCGCCTTCCGCGCGGCTGGCGGCTGGTCTAGTATTGCGGGCAGACTCGCCACGCCCCTTCCCGATCTTCGACGACGCCCATGCCCGCCATTCCACCGTTCACCGCTTCCGGAGTCGATCGCCGCCAATGGCTGGCCGGCGCCGCCGCGGTCGCCATGACATCGCTGCCCGGCATGGCGCGCGCGTCGGCCGACCCGCTGCAGGTCGGCGGTCTGCCGGTCACCTGCAATCTCACCCTGCCGGTGGCCTGCTCGGCGCGTGCGGCGGAGAACGCCGCGGCCGGTGGCAGCCCGAAGTTCGAGTTCGAGTACAGCAAGTACAACGGATGGCCGGAGATCAAGGAGTCGCTCATGACGGGCCGCGTCCAGGCGGCCTACATGCTGGCGCCGCTGGTCATGGACCTGGCCGACAAGAGGATCCCCGTCAAGATCGTGTCGCTGGGCCATCGCTCGGGCGCCGTGATCATGGTGCGCACCGATTCGCCGTACAAGCACTTCAAGGAACTTACCGGCAAGCGCGTGGCGATCCCCAGCCGCTTCGCGGTCGACTTCCTGTTCCTGCGCAAGATGCTCGCGCAGGAAGGCATGACGCCCAAGGACATCGAGATCGTCGAGATGCCGCCGCCCGACATGCCCGCGGCGCTCTACGCCAAGGCCGTCGACGCCTACTGCACCGGCGAGCCCTTCGGCGCCGCGGCCCAGCGCGCCGGCTACGCGCGCGCGCTGCGCATGACGCGCGACGAATGGCGCAACTACATCTGCTGCGTGCTGACCGTGCGCGAGGAGCTGATCAGCGAGAACCGGCCGCTGGTGCAGGACCTGGTCAACCACGTGCAGGGCGCCGGGCTGTGGCTGGACCAGAAGCAGGACAACCGCAGCAAGGCCGTCGCCATCGCGGCGGGGCGCAAGTTCTTCAACCAGGACCCCAACATCCTGCGCTACGTGATGGAGAACCCGACCGACCGCGTCACTTACGGCGACCTGCGCATGATCCGCGCGGAGTTCGACGAACTGATGCAGCTGTCCATCGCGGCGGGCACCATCAAGCATCCGATCGCCTACGAGACCTACGTGGACGAGAGCTTCGTCAAGGCGACGCGCGCCGCCACGATCACGCTGTGAGCCTGCGACCGTGACCCGTGCCCTTGCCTTGTTGTTCGCCGCGCTCTTTTGCGTTGCCGCGGGCGCGGTCGAGGCGCCCGAGCTCAAGGCGGGCGTGTTCTGGCCACCGCATGCGGCACCCGACTTCAGGCTCGCCGGCTCGGACGGCGCGCCGCTGACGCTGGCGCGCTTCCACGGCAAGGTGGTGGCGCTGGCATTCGGTTATTCGCATTGCGCCGACGTCTGCCCGGTGACGCTGGCCACGCTGGCCCAGGCGCGCAAGCAGCTGGGCGCGCAGGCGGCCGGCTTCCAGGTGGTCTACGTCACTGTCGATCCCGAGCGCGACGACGCGGCGCGGCTCAGGACCTGGCTCGCGGCGTTCGACCCGAGCTTCGTCGGCGGCACCGGCAGCGCGCAGTCGCTGGCCGCCGTCGACCAGTCCTACGGCATCTCGGTCAAGAAGATGGATTCTCCCAACGGTGCGCTGTTCGGCCACTCGTCGTCCGTCTACCTGATCGACCGCGCGGGCCGGCTGCGGGCGATGATGCCCTACGGCCACGTCGCCGAGGATTTCGCGCACGACGTCCGCCTGTTGATGCAGCAATGAACGACCGGGCGATGCGCGTCGCGCGTTGGCTGTCGCTGGCCGTCGTTCTGGTGCTGGCGGCCTTGCTCGCGTGGGCAGCGCTGGCGCCCATCCACGCGGCCACGCGCGACGAGCCGTTCGAGATCCCGCACGGCACGTGGGCGCGTCGCATGGCCGGCAACAAGGTGGAGATCCTGCCGCAGACGATACGCCTGACGCTGGGCGTGCACGACGTGCTGCTGCTGCGCAACCTGGACGACGTGCCGCAGGTGTTCGGCCCCACGGTGATCATGCCGGGGCAGAGCTTCCGGCTGCCGTTCGCGGTGGCGTCCACCTATGGCTTCGCGTGCACGGCGCATGCGAGCGGACAGATGAACGTGGTCGTGGATCCGCATCCCCGACCGGGTTGGGAACGGCTGCTCTGGCGGTCAGGACACTGGAACGAGGAGTCGTGGTGGTCGAATCGGGGTTGAACGTCGTGCGCACGAAGGGGCTGGTGCGGCGGCTGGCGCGGCGCCTGCTGTTGATGGTGCCGCCGCTGCTGGTGATCGCCGCGCTGGTGGGGTTGTGGTGGTGGGTGGTCGTCAAGACCGAGAGCGAGATCTTTCCCACGCCCTGGCAGGTGGTCACCGGCGCGCTGGAGCTGGCGCGCGACGGCACCTTGTGGGAGCACATCGGCGCCTCGCTGTTTCGCGTCTGCACCGGCTTCGTGCTGGCCCTGATCGTGGCCATTCCGCTGGGACTGTGGATGGGCTGGGTGTCCGGCGCGTACATCACGCTCAACCCGATCTTCCAGATGCTGCGGCCGATCTCGCCCATCGCGTGGATCCCTCTGGCCATCCTGTGGTTCGGAGTGGGCAACGTCTCGCCGATCTTCCTGATCTTCATCTCGTCGGTGTTCCCGATGATCGTGCAGACCACCTCGGGCGTGCACACCATCGAGCGCCGCTACCTGCGTGCCGCGGCCAACTTCGGCGTGTCGCGCGCGGTGCTGTTCCGCCGCGTGGTGATCCCGGCAGTGCTGCCGCAGATCATCGTGGGCATGCGCATCGGCCTGGGCGTGGCCTGGCTGGTGGTGGTGGCCGCCGAGATGATCGCGCTGCACTCGGGCCTGGGCTACATGATCATGGACTCGCGCAACGCCGGCAACCGCTACGACCTGGTCATCGCCGGCATGATCATCATCGGCCTGATCGGCCTGCTGCTCGATGGCGCGACGCGCCTGCTCGAGGGCCTCAAGACGGTGAGGTGGCGCTATGTCCGCTGACGTGAAGATCCGGATCTCCGGCCTCAGGAAGGGCTTCGACACCGACGCCGGCCGCCTGCCCGTCGTCGACGGCTTCACGCTGTCGGTGGCCGACGGCGAGTTCGTCGCCATCGTCGGGCCGTCGGGCTGCGGCAAGTCCACGCTGATGAACATCGTCTCGGGCTTCGAGAAGCCGGACGAGGGCAGCGTGCTGATCGACGGCGCGCCGCTGCGCGGCCCCAGCCCGAAGGGCATCGTCATCTCGCAGCACGGCTCGGTGTTCCCGTGGCTCACCGTGCGCGAGAACCTGATGTTCGGCCTCAACGGCAAGGGCCACGGCGACAAGGCCGCGCTCGCCGACCACTACGCCGCGGTCGTCGGCCTGAAAGGCTTCGAGCGCAGCTACCCGCACGAGCTGTCGGGCGGCATGCTCAAGCGCGTGGAGATCGCCCGCGCGCTGGTCGTCAAGCCCGAGATCCTCTACATGGACGAGCCGTTCTCGGCGCTGGACGCGCTGATGAACCTGCACATGCGCAACGAGCTGCTGCGCATCCTGGCCGAGGAGCGCCACACCGTGCTGCTGATCACGCACGACGTCGAGGAAGCCGTCTACATGGCCGACCGCATCATGGTGCTGTCGCCGCGCCCGACGACGATCAAGGCCGCGTTCACGGTCGACATGCCGCACCCGCGCAAGCTGTCGAGCCCGCAGGCGCAGCAGCTGCGCGAGGACATCCTCAAGGCGCTGGGCTTGTAGACAGCAGGTACGCGATCGCCGCCGTCACGGTCGCGACCTGCGCCTCGTTGCACTGCGCGGGCGTGGCCGTGGCGCTGTCCGGGTAGACCTCGGTGGTCGTGACCAGGCGCGCGCTGGTCATGCCGCCGCACAGGCCCAGGCGACGCTTGGCGTAGTTGATGACGCCGGGCTGCTCCATCGCCGTGCCGATGAGGCGGCCGTGCGCATCGGCCTGCGCGATATGCGTGACGTGGCGCACCGCCTCGATCAGCGCGCGCTGGAAATCCGGCGCCGGCCGCTCGGTGTCGCCGACCAGGTAGAAGCCGTCGGGGATCGCGTGCCAGTCGAACGTCGTGCCGTCGCGCGCGGCCTTGGCGGGGCCGAACTCGCTGTTGTCGGTGTCGGTGGTCTCGTGCAGGTCGACGTGCAGGTCCACGCGCGGGGCGTCGGCGGCGACGCAGGCCATCGCGAGCGCCGCTTCGGCGGCCGGGCTGCCGGCGCGGAACTGGCGGTTGGGATCGAGCGCGTCGGGGTTCCAGCGGTTGATCGTCTCGTAGCCCCAGGGACTGAGGCAGGGCAGCACCAGCAGGTTGACGGCGTCGGCGTGGCGGTCGAACTCGCGCGCGAGCCATTGCAGCGCGCCTTGAACGCCGCTGGTTTCGTAGCCGTGGACGCCGCCGGTGACCAGCACGACGGGCTTGTCGGCCCGCCAGTCGCGGCTGCGCACGGCGTGCAGCCGATAGCGCGGCAAGCCCAGTCGGGTGTAGTCGAGGGCGCCGTAGTCGAACAGCTCGCCGCGCGACGGCACGCCGGCCTTCAACGGCGCGACGACTTCGTCGTCGTAGCTGCGTCGGCGCACCTGGTGCGCGAGCCAGGCGCTCTTTTCGGCGCTACCCCACGGGGTTCCGGGGGTGCCGATCGGGTAGGGCGAGGTCGGGGATGGATTGCTCACGAGGCGCGTCCAGGGATGTCGAACCCTGACGATACCTCGCGCGGCGGCTTCAGGCCCAGGCGTCCAGCTGCGTCCCGAGCATGCCCGAGGTGGCCAGTTGCGGCGCGGGCAACGCGGTGAGCAGCGCCAGCGCGCAGGCCTCGTCCTGGCTGACGGCCTTGTGCAGCGGCTGCACGGGCCCGTGATCCAGCCGGGCCGGCTGCGAGCCGTTGACGTTGTTGAGCGAGACGCCTTCCATCCGAGGGCTATCGGCCGACCGCGGCGCTGCTGAAGGGCCGTCGCGTGAACTTGTTCCCCCAAACGGGGCGGGTCGGCGCGGCCCCACGCGGCGATACTGCGCGACGCTGGTTTAACCGCCCATTCGAGCGGACGTGCGCGTGCCCAACACACATCGAGGGAGATTCCATGAGCGAGACGATGGCCAACAACGAGATGGTCTTCTGCCGTGCCTGCGGCAAGCAGATCCACTTCAGCGCCCTGGCCTGCCCGCAATGCGGCGCGCAGCAGCGAGCCACCGCCGTGGCAGCGCCGCGCGATCCGAACGCCTCCCCGAAACTGCTGTTGCCCGCGGTGCTGCTGTGCTTCTGGCTCGGCATCTTCGGGGCGCATCGCTTCTACGCCGGCAAGGTCGGCACCGGCCTGCTGCAGCTGTTCACGTTCGGCGGCCTGGGCATCTGGGCCTTCATCGACCTGATCATCCTGGTCTGCGGCGCGTTCACCGATTCGCAGGGGCGCAAGCTGGTCCAATGGACCTGAAGCGCCTGAGCCTGCGAAAATGAGGGGAGGGCGCTGCGCCGCCCATCGATTCCCCTGGCCTCGCACGGCCGCAGAAAGCAGCTTCCAGATGGCCATCCAGTGGTTCCCGGGTCACATGCACACGACCCGCAAGGCGATCGCCGAGCGCCTGCCGGACATCGACGTGGTGATCGAGCTGCTCGACGCACGCCTGCCCGGCTCCAGCGCCAACTCGCTGCTGGCCGAGATGACCAAGGGCAAGCCGGCGCTCAAGGTGCTCAACAAGCAGGATCTGGCCGACGCCGAGCTCACCGAGCAGTGGCTCGCGCACTATCGCGCGCAGCCCGGCACCAACGCGCTGGGCCTGGACGCGAGCGTGACGGCGCCCGCGCGCGCGCTCGTGGCCGCGTGCCGCGCGCTCGCGCCCACGCGCGGCGGCATGGTCAAGCCGGTGCGGGTGATGATCTGCGGCATCCCCAACGTGGGCAAGTCCACGCTGGTCAACACGCTCAACGGCCAGCGCGCCGCCAAGACGGGCGACGAGCCGGGCATCACCAAGCTGGAGCAGAAGATCCTGTTGGCCAACGACTTCTACCTGTTCGACACGCCCGGCATGCTGTGGCCGCGCATCCTCATCGAAGAGGGCGGCTACAACCTGGCGGCCAGCGGCGCGATCGGCCGCAACGCGTACGACGAGGAGGAGGTGGCGATGGCCTTGCTGGCGCGCGTGCGCCATCGCTACGCCGACCGCATCGCCACGCGCTACAAGACCGCCGACTTCAGCGCCATGACCGACGAAGCCCTGTTGGCCGAGGTCGGACGCAAGCGTGGCGGACTGCTGCCCGGCGGCCACGTCAACATGCAGAAGGCCGCGGAGATCGCGCTCAACGACTTCCGCAGCGGCGCCTGGGGCCGCGTCACGCTGGAGACGCCGGAGCAGTTCGCGGCGTGGTGGGCGGCCGGGATGGCTGCCGAGGACGCGCGTCTCGAGAAGAAGGCCGCGCGCAAGAAAGGCTGATCAGGCCAGCGGTGCGGCCGGCGCCGGCTTGAGGAAGGCCTCGACCGCGCCCTTCAACTTGACCGTCAGCGGCTTGCCCTTGCGGTCGACCGTCTTGCCCACAGGGACGCGGATCCAGCCTTCGCTGATGCAGTACTCCTCGACGTCGAAGCGCTCCTTGCCGTTGAAGCGGATGCCCACGTCGTGCTCGAAGATCGCGGCCACGTGGTGCGGGCTGCGCGGGTCGACGGAGAGGCGGTCGGGCAGCTGGAGGGCCGGGGTGGCGTCGGTCATGGTCGGAATTCTTCTGGGTAACGGAATCCGGCGATTTTACGTGCGTGGCCGGATCGCCAGTTCGAGGTAGCCGGTGACCGCATCCGGCGCGCGCGCGAAGCGGACGTCGTCGAGCACCGCCAGCAGCACCTCCGCCGTCGTGCGCACGGTGCAGCCAGGCGCGACGTGGCCGCCGAACACGCGACCGTCGGCGTCCGACACGCTCGCGTGCAGGTGTGGTCCGCCTGTGCCCAGCGTGCCCGACAGCGTGAGGATCTCGAGGTCGCCCGAAACGTGGTGGAGCTCGTCGCGGCCCGCAAAGCGCAGGCGCGCCTCGCTCAGGCTGCCGATGCCGCAGACGACGAACGCGGCCTCGGCGCGGTGGGTGGCCAGCGCGGCGCCAAGCGCCTGGCGCAGGTCGTCGCCGGGGTGGAGTCGAAGCGGCAGCGTCTTCATGCGAACCAGCGTAACCGAAACGGTTTTGACAAAACAATAACCAATTGGTTATAGTTTGCCATGCCCGCCGCACCCGATGATCTCTTCAAGGCGCTCGCCGACCCGACCCGGCGCGCGCTGCTCGAGCGCCTGCTGCGCGAGGGCGAGCTCAACGTGCGCGCGCTGACCGAAGAGGCAGGCGTGTCGCAGCCGGCGGTCTCCAAGCACCTGGGCGTGCTGCGCCAGGCCGGGCTGGTGCTGGAGCGGCCCGAAGGCCGCGTCGTGCATTACCGCGCCGCGCCCAAGGGCCTGGCACCGTTGATGGACTGGATGCGTTTCTACGCCGTCTTCTGGGACGAGCGCATGGATCGCCTCGAAACCTTGCTGGACAGGATGGATCAATGAACACCGCCACCACCCGCAGCGTCGTCGTCGAACGCCGCATGCCGCATTCGCTGGACAAGGTCTGGCGCGCGATCACGCAAAGCCCGCTGCTGGAGGACTGGCTGATGGCCAACGACTTCGAGCCGCGCGTGGGCCACCGCTTCACCTTCCACATGGCGCCGATGGAAGGCTGGAACGGTGTCACCGACTGCGAGGTGCTCAGCGTCGAGCCGCAGCGCGAGCTGTCCTACACCTGGAACGCATCGGGCGCGGAGGCCGCGACGGGCATCAAGACCGTCGTCAAGTGGACGCTCGAGCCCGTGGACGGCGGCGTGCTGGTGCGCATGGAGCAATCGGGCTTCCGCGAGCAGGACCAGCGCAACTTCATGGGCGCCAGGTACGGCTGGGAGCGCAACCTGGGCGAGCTCGAGCGCGTCGTCGCGGCGCTGCCATGAGCGCGGCGCGAGCGAGCAAGTACCACCCGGCGCTGGCGGTACTGCACTGGGTATTGGCGTGGTTCATCATCGGCTCGCTGGCCTTTGGCTTCCTCGTGCTGGCGCACATGCCCGCTGCCGATCCACGCAAGCTCGACATGCTGCAGTGGCACATGGCCCTGGGCATGGCGATCTTCGCGGCGATGCTGGCGCGGATGGTCGTGCGCTGGCGCACCGCGCGTCCCGCGCCCGCGGGCCTGGGCACGCCCGCGTCCGCGCGCGCGGCGCGTTGGGCGCATGTCGCGTTCTACGTGCTGGTGTTCGGGATGGTCGTCACCGGCTATTCGACGGGACTGACGGCCCATCTCAACGACATCGTGTTCGCGCGCAGCGGCGCGCCCTTGCCGGCGAACTTCGACCTCTACCCGACCTTCCGTGCGCACGGCTGGATCGCCACGATGCTGGCGATCCTGATCGCGCTGCACGTGGCGGGCGCGCTGTGGCACTGGCTGGTGCGGCGCGACGGCGTGATGCGGCGCATGGGGTTCGGCGGGCGTCGCGCCCAATAGCGCGACGGCGTCGCCCGACCCCATCACGCATCAACGATGGTGGCGGTGGTGATGGTGGTGGCGATGATGGTGATGGTGGCGCGCGGGACGCGCGTCCGCCGCCACGGCGAACATCGACAGCACGGCGGCGATGGCCAGCAGCTTGGTGAATGTCATGGGGAGCCTCTTTCCTCTGTTGTGAACGACCGGACACGGTGCCGGGGGCGGCATCATGCCTCAAAGCCAGGCCAGACGTCCCCGGACGATCCCATCGCGCCGGCACCGCCGGGTCGCGATCGATCGAGGTGAACCCCGGTCACGCCTTACTTCGTGTCGGACTTGATGTCGGCCTTGTCGACCTTGTAGCCCAGCTTGGCGTCGGCCTTGTCCTGCTTTTCCTGCGCCTTGGCGTCCTTCTTGCACGCGCGTTCCACGCCGCCGCTGGTGCTGGCCTTGCAGTCCGACTTGTTCTGGTCGTAGTTGGACTTGGCTTGCGCCTTGTCGGCCTTGTAGTCGCCCTTGGCCTGCGTGATCTGCGCGTTGGCTTCGGACTTGGTGATGGTCGATTCGTCGGCATGGGCAGCCAGCGACAGGGTGGCGGTGGCGGCGGCGAGGACGGCGATGAGGGTCTTGTTCATGGCGATGCTTTCGTGGTGGTGCGCACGAGGGGTTGTGCAGAACCTGGATCGAGGTAAGTGCCATGCCGTCTGGTACGCGACGGGGCTTGGATGCGGCGTTGTCCGACATTGTTCCTTGCTGCTGATGTTGTGTGCCTGCGGCACTGGCCAGGCTGCTGCGAGCCTGGCGTCCCTGGGCCGGGTGGTCGCGTGCGGCAAGGCGGGCAGGCCCAGCAAGACCAAAAGGCGTTGGCGCCGCCGGCAATCCAAAACAACGCAAGAACCCGTCCAGGCAGGCTGTTTGCCAAAGCCCGGCACGCATCCGTTCCGAGGATTTCCCATGCCCGTTCGCTCACCGTCGCGTCCCGACACCTTCAAACTGCACGCGCTCGCACTGGTCGCGATGAGCGCGCTCGCCGCCTGTTCGCCGCAGCAGTCGACGTCCACGGCGCCTGTAGGCGCAGCCTCCGACGCCACGACGCCGATGCCTGCCCCGGATGCAGCCGCCGCTCAGGCCCCGACGCAGGTCGCCGCGAATCCGACGTATCGCAGCGCGCCCACCGTCGTCAGCCCGCCCACCCAGTCGACCTATGTGAACGAGGTCGCCGACCCCAACGCACCGGCCTATGCGGACGACCCGCAATACGCCAACGACGACCAGCAACAGGTGGTGAGCGTCTACGTCGATCCGCCGTTGGAGCAGCCGGCGCCGGTCGCCGTGGACTGGGCGCCGCCGCCGATGCTGGTGGAAGAGATCTCGCCGCAGCCTTATCCCGATGCGGTCTGGACCGGCGGCTACTGGGCCTGGCAGGGCCGCTGGGTGTGGAGCGCGGGCCGCTGGTCACGTCCCCCAAGGCCTGACTACACGTGGCAGGAGCCGTACTACGAACACCGGGGCGACAAGGTGGTGTACGTGCCGGCGTATTGGTCGCCCCCGCAACATCACTTCATCGCCCCGGCCATCGGCATCGCCGTCGTGGCCGCGATCGTCGCGGTGGGCGTGCATGCGGGCCACCATGCCGACGGCCCGCAAGGCGTGTTCGTGCCGCCGCCGCCGGGCTCGCGTCCGGGCATCATCGTGCCGGCCCCGGTGGGCACACCGCCGTCGGTGGTCGTCGGCGCGCCGCCGGTGATCAACGTGGGCATGCGCGTGGACGGCAACGTCGAGCGCAACAGCCACAACGTGACCAACATCACCAACGTGCGCAACGTGACCATCGTCGCGCCGCCCACTGCCACCGCCAATGGGCGCGGCTTCCAGCAGACCGTGGCGGCCGATCCGCATCGCCCGCCCGCCGTCATTGCGGGTACGCGTCCGACGGCGCCGCCGCCGCAGTCGACCACCCCGGTCGCGGCCTGGCAACCGGGCCATCCCGCGCCCAGCCTGCCGGCCGCGCAGCCGGTGCGCGGCCGCGAGCCGGGACGCATGCCACCGCCCAACGATCCGCGCGGGCAGTTCGGGCAGCCGCCGGCCCGGCAGGCGCCGCAGGCCCGGATGCCGGACGCGAAGCCACAGCAGAGCCAGCGTGTGCAGCAGCAGGCGCAGATGCAGCAAGTCCAGCAACAGGCGGCGCAGAAGGCCCAGCAGGAGCAGGCGCAGCGCGCGCAACAACAGGCTGAGCAGGCCCAAGCGCAGCACGCCCGGCAACAGGCCGAACAGCAACGAACCCAGCAGGCGCAAGCCCGGACGGCGCAGCAAGCGCAGCCTGAACACGCACCGCAGCAAGCCGAGCAGCAGAAGGCTCAACAAGCGCAAGCCCAGAGGACGCAGCAGGAACAGGCCCAACGCGCGCAGCAGCAGGCCCAACATGCGCAGCAGCAGGCCGAACAGCAAATGGCCCAGCAGGCGCAGGCTCAGAAGGCGCAGCAAGAACAGGCGCAGCGCGCCCAGCCGCCGCGTGCGCCGCAACCGGAGCCACCGCATGCCCAGCAGGATCCGGCCGCCAAGGCCAGGTCCGACGCCCAGGCCAAGGAACATCGTCCCCCGGAGCGCAAGCCCGAGGACAACAAGCCGTAGCGCGCAGGCTCAGGTCAGGTGCGCGCTTTCGCGGCGTCGGCCAGCGCGTTCAACAGCGTCGCGATGTCTTCGGACGTATGCGCCGCCGACAGCGCGATGCGCAGCCTCGCGGTACCTTCCGGCACCGTCGGCGGGCGGATCGCCGGCACCCACAGGCCGGCGTCGGCCAGCGCGGCCATCACGCGCAAGGCCTCGTCGTTGCGGCCGATCACCAGCGCCTGGATCGCGGTGGCCGAGGGCAGCAGCGTCCAGCCGGTGCCCTCGATGGCCGCGGGCAGGCCGGCGCGAAAGCCGGCGATGTTTCGATGCAACTGCGCGAGCCGCGCCGGCTCGTCGCGCATGACGCGCAATGCCGCACGCACGCTCTCGGCCAGCAGCGCCGGCGCCGCGGTGGCGAAGGTGTAGCTGCGCGTCTTCTGCAGCAGCCATTCGACCAACGTGTCGCTGCCCGCCACGAAAGCGCCGGACACCCCCGCCGCCTTGCCCAGCGTGGCCATGTACAGCACGCGGCGGCTCGCTTGTGCGCCAGTGCGCGCGACCGCGGCCAGCGAGCCGCGGCCTTGCGGGCCGTTCACGCCGAAGCCATGCGCGTCGTCCAGCAGCAGCAGCGCGTCGTGGCGCTCGCACAGCGCGATCAGCGCGGGGATGTCGGCGACGTCGCCGTCCATGCTGAAGACGGCGTCGCTGATCACCAGCTTGCGGCGTGCCGGGCTCGCTGCGAGCAGGCGCCCCAGATGCGCGAGATCGGCATGCTCGAAGCGGTGGATGTCGGCCTTCGACAGCCGCGCGCCGTCGATCAGGCAGGCATGGTTCAACGCGTCCGAGAACAGCGCGTCGCCCGGCCCGACCAGGGCCGGCACGATGCTCGCGTTGGTCGCGTAGCCGGCGTAGAAGTACAGCGCGCGCTCCAGGCCGACGAAGTCCGCGAGCTCGAGTTCCAGCGCCGCGTTGGCCTCGCTGTGCCCGCTGACCATCGGCGAGGCGCCGCTGCCCACGCCGTAGCGCGCGGTGCCTTCGACCGCGGCCTCGCGCAGGGCCGCGTGCTGCGACAGGCCGAGGTAGTCGTTGCTGCAGAACGCCAGCATGCGGCGGCCGTCGACCCACAGCGACGCGCCGTCGGCGGGACGCACGGCGCGACGTCGGCGCGTCAGGTGCGTGGCGTCCAGCGCGGCCAGGCGCTCGGGGATCTCGTCGAGCCACGAAGGCCCGATGTCGGTGGAATCAGAGGACATGAGCCAGCGTGAATCGATCGGCGTCGGCGCGCGGATCCGGCGTCGTGGAATGGGGCAGGTCGGCCCACAGCGGCGCGCCCAGGTGTTCGCGCAGGTAGGCCAGGTTCTCCTCGGGGCAGAGGAAGTCCGGATCGACGCGGTTGGCGATCCAGCCGGCCAGCGTGAGGCCGCGCGCGCGGATCGCCTCGGCGGCCAGCAGCGCGTGGTTGAGGCAACCCAGGCGCATGCCCACGACCAGCAGCAGCGGCAGCTTCAGTGCGACGGCCAGGTCGGCGCCGGTCTGCGTTTCGGACAGCGGCACCAGGAAACCGCCGGCGCCTTCGACGACCAGCGCATCGGTGCGTTGGCGCAACCGGGCGACGGCCGACAGCACGGTGTCGAACGAGATCGCCGTGCCGGCGCGCGCGGCGGCCAGATGGGGCGACAGCGGCTCGGGCAGCAGGATCGGGTTGTCCAGCTCGGGCGGCACGCGCACCGTGGACGCGGCGCGGTGCGCGATCGAGTCCTCGTTCGTGAACCCGTCGGCCGCGTGCACGCCGCCGGCCGCGATCGGCTTCATGCCGCACACGCGCGCGTGGCGCCGCGCGAGCGCGTGCAGCAGCGCGCAGCTCGCGTGGGTCTTGCCGATACCGGTATCGGTACCGACGACGAAATAAGCCGTCACGGCAGCGCCTGCTCGTCGTCGAACAGCGACGGCTCGGCCTCGGCCAGCGTCGCCTCCAGCGCGGCCAGCGCGCCGTCGGCCAGGTGGCGCCCGGTGTCTTCCTCGAGCACGTAGGGCGGCATCGCGTAGAGCGTGCTGCCGATCGGGCGCAGCAGCAGGCCGTTGGACAGCGCGTGGCGGGCGTAGCGGCGCGCGAAGTCGGCGGGGGCGCCGACGATGTCCCAGGCCCAGATCATGCCGATGCGGCGCGCGTGGCGCACGCGCTCGTGCGCATGCAGCGGCGCGAGCAGTCCATCGATCATGCGGGCGCGCTCGAGGTTGACCGCGAGCACGTTCTCGCGCTCGAAGATGTCCAGCGTGGCCAGCGCCGCGCGGCACGCGAGCGGGTTGCCGGTGTACGAGTGCGAGTGCAGGAAGCCGCGCGCGGCATCGTCATCGTAGAACGCGTCGTAGACGTCGTCTGTCGTCAGCACCGCGGCCAGCGGCAGCGTGCCCCCGGTCAGGCCCTTGGACAGGCAGATGAAATCGGGCCGGATGCCCGCCTGCTGGTGCGCGAACATCGTGCCGGTGCGGCCGAAGCCGACGGCGATCTCGTCGAGCACCAGGTGCACGCCGTACCGGTCGCACAGCGCACGTGCGGCGCGCAGGTAGGCAGGGTCGTGCATCGCCATGCCGGTGGCGCACTGCACCAGCGGCTCGACGATGAAGGCGGCCGTCTCGTCGTGGTGCTCGGCGAGCCAGGCCTCGAGCTCGGCGGCGGCGCGATGCGCGACGTCGGCGGCAGTCTCGCCCGGTCGCGCGCCGCGTGCGTCGGGCGAGGCGACGGTGCCCGACAGCCGCACCAGCGGCGCGTAGGCCTCGCGGAACAGCGCGATGTCGGTCACGCCCAGCGCGCCCGCCGTCTCGCCGTGGTAGCCGCCCTGCAGCGCGACGAAGCGGTTCTTCGCGGGCTTGCCCGCGTTGCGCCAGTGGTGCGCGCTCATCTTCAGCGCGATCTCGGTGGCCGACGCGCCGTCGCTCGCGTAGAACGCGTGGCCCAGGCCGGTGAGGGCGGCCAGGCGTTCGGACAGCTCGACCACCGGCGCGTGCGTGATGCCGGCCAGCATCACGTGGTCGAGGCGCGACAGCTGGTCGACCAGCGCCGAGCGGATCGCCGGATGGCCGTGGCCGAACAGGTTGGTCCACCACGAGCTGATGCCGTCGAGGTAGCGCCTGCCTTCGACGTCGACGAGCCACGGCCCCTCGGCCGAGGCGATCGCGATCAGCGGCGCCGCGTCCGCCTGCGGCCCGTCGGGCGCGCCGTGCGCCTTCATCTGCGTGCACGGGTGCCAGACGGCCTTGAGGCTTCGCGCCCGCCAGGCCGCATTGGAACCCGTGAGGGTGGCGCTCATGAGCCCGTGGCGGCGTTCGTGGCCGCGGCCACGGACTCTTCGGTGTGTCCGACGAATGGCGGCCGCGGCTTGATGCGGTTGTCCGCGTCGACGAAGACGAGCTTGGGCTCGGCGTCGTCGAGCTTGTCTTCGTGCACCATCGCGAACGCCGCGATGATCACCAGGTCGCCCACGGCCGCGCGGCGCGCAGCGGAACCGTTGAGCGAAATGATGCCGCTGCCGCGCGGCGCGCGCAGCGCGTAGGTGATCAGGCGCTCGCCGTTGTCGACGTCCCAGATGTGCACCTGTTCGTTCTCGCGCAGGTTGGCGGCGTCCAGCAGGTCCTCGTCGATGGCGCACGAGCCTTCGTAGTGGAGCTCGCAGTGCGTGACGCGGGCGCGGTGGATCTTGGATTTGAGCAGGGTGCGGAACATCGGGCGGCCAGCGCGGTCCGTGGAAAAGACCGCTGTCGAGAGGAAAAGCCTGGATTTTGCCCGGCTTCTCTGGCCGGACGGATTCAGCCGGCCTGGACAGGGGCTTTTGCGCGCGGCGGCGCACTGGGATGAGGCGGGATTTCGGCCTCTTTTCCGGCTCAAGTCTTCCCGCCCGGCCGGCAACATGTCGACACCGATTCCCCTGCCCGCATTCCCTTTCCAACCCATCCATGGCCGACAACGCAGACCGCAACCTACCCGCCTCAGCGAAGAAGATTCGCAAGGCCCGGCAGGAAGGCAACGTGCCGCGTTCGCGCGACCTGGGGCACCTTGTCGCGATGGGCCTGGCGGCGGCGCTGCTGTTCACGACGATGCCGCAGCTGACGAGTTATTCGCAGCACCTGCTGGCCGACGGCCTGACCTTCGACCACAACACCATCGCCAACCCGCAGGTCGCGGGCGAGCATGCCGTCGGGCTGTTCACGCGGGGCTTCATGATCGTGCTGATCGTCGGCGGCCTGTTCATGGCGGCCGGCGTCGGCGCCAACATCGCGTTCGGCGGCTGGAACCTGACGATGAAGGCCGTCTCGCCGAACTTCGGCCGCATGAACCCGATCTCGGGCATCGCGCGCATGTTCAGCTTCCACCAGCTGGTGACGGTGCTCAAGGCCTGCGCGCTGGCGATCGCCGTCGGCTTTGCCGGCACGATCTACCTGAAGAACCATTTCTCCGATCTCGGCGGCGTGCTCACCGCCGAGCTGCCCGACGGCCTGGCCACGGTCGGTCGCACGCTGGGCAGCGGCTTCCTGGCCATGCTGGGCGTGCTCGCTGCCTGGGCGATGGTGGACGTGCCCTGGCAGAAGAAGCAGTTCATGGACAAGCTCAAGATGAGCAAGGAAGAACAGAAGCAGGAACACAAGGAGTCCGAGGGCAACGCCGAGGTCAAGGCCAAGATCAAGCAGAAGATGCGCGAGATGGCCAAGCGCCGCATGATGAAGGCCGTGCCGGCCGCGGACATCGTCGTGATGAATCCGACCCACTATGCCGTCGCGCTCAAGTACGACCAGGAGGCGATGGGCGCGCCGCGCGTCGTCGCCAAGGGCACCGACCGTTTGGCGATGCGCATCCGCGACCTGGCTCGCGACGCCGGCGTGCCGGTGCTCGAGGCGCCGCCGCTGGCGCGCGCGCTCTACACCCATGTCGAGATCGACGGCGAGGTGCCGGCCATGCTGTTCGCCGCCGTCGCACAGGTGCTTGCGTGGGTCTACCAGTTGCGCGGCGCGCCGCAGACCAACGTGCGCCCGCCCGACGTGAAGGTGCCGCCCGAACTCGACCCGCTGACCGGCGGCCAGCCCAAGCCACGGCGGCGCCGTCCCGGCGCGAGCGGCGCGGCTGCCCAGTAAAGATCCAGAGCCCGCTCGATGGACCAGATCACGAAATTCCTCGCGCCGCTGACCGGCGGCAACAACGCGATCGGCAAGGCGCTGATGGCGCCGATCTTCATCGTCATGGTGCTGTCCATGATGGTGCTGCCGCTGCCGTCGTTCATGCTGGACCTGTTCTTCACCTTCAACATCGCGATGGCGCTGATGGTGATGATGGTGGCGGCCAACCTGGTGCGTCCGCTGGACTTCGCCGCGTTCCCCACGGTGCTGCTGATCACCACCTTGCTGCGCCTGTCGCTCAACGTGGCGTCCACGCGCGTGGTGCTGATGGAAGGCCACACCGGCCCGGGCGCCGCGGGCCACGTGATCGAGTCGTTCGGCCACTTCCTGATCGGCGGCAACTTCGCCGTCGGCCTGATCGTGTTCGCGATCATCGTCGTGATCAACTTCATCGTGGTCACCAAGGGTGCGGAGCGCATCGCCGAGGTCGGCGCGCGCTTCACCCTGGACGCCATGCCCGGCAAGCAGATGGCGATCGACGCCGACCTGAACGCCGGCCTGATCGACGAGGCCACGGCCAAGAAGCGTCGCGCTGACGTCGGCGACGAGGCGGAGTTCTTCGGCTCCATGGACGGTGCGTCCAAGTTCGTGCGCGGCGACGCGATGGCCGGCATCCTGATCCTGTTCATCAACATCATCGGCGGCTTCGTCGTCGGCGTGGTCCAGCACGGCCTGTCCGCGGGCGACGCGGCCGACTCGTACATCGTGCTGGCGGTCGGCGACGCGCTGGTCGCGCAGATCCCCGGGCTGTTGATCTCCGTCGCGGCCGCGATGGTCGTGTCGCGGGTCGGCAAGGAAGAGGACTCCGGCGCGCAGATCCGCAGCCAGCTGTTCGGCTCGCCCAAGGCGCTGGCCATCACCGCCGGCATCATCGGCATGCTGGGCCTGATCCCGGGCATGCCGCACCTGGTCTTCCTGCTGATCGCGGCCGCCGCGGGCTGGTTCTCGCGCTTCCAGTCGCGCAAGATCGCCAGCGACGCCGCCGCCGCCAAGGCCAAGGCCGACGTGCCGCCGCCGCCCAAGCCGGCCGATGCCGAAGCCGGCTGGGATGACGTCACGCCGGTGGACGTGCTGGGCCTGGAAGTGGGCTACCGCCTGATCGCGCTGGTCGACAAGACGCGCTCGGGCGACCTGCTCGCGCGCATCAAGGGCGTGCGCAAGAAGTTCGCTCAGGACGTCGGCTTCCTGCCGCCGTCGGTGCACATCCGCGACAACCTGGAGCTCAAGCCCAGCATGTACCGCGTGACGCTGCGCGGTGCCGTCGTCGGCGAGGGCGAGGCCTTCCCGGGCATGCACCTGGCCATCAACCCGGGCGGCACGACGCTGCAGCTGCCGGGCACCAAGTGCTTCGACCCGGCCTTCGGCCTGCCCGCCGTGTGGATCGAGGAGCGCCAGCGCGAAAGTGCCCAAATGGCCGGCTATACGGTCGTTGATTGTCCGACTGTCGTGGCCACCCATCTCTCACACTTGATGCAAGTGAACGCGGCTCGCCTGTTGGGCCGCAACGAAGTCCAGATGCTGGTCGAACACGTGACCAAGCTGGCCCCGAAGCTGATCGAAGACGTGATACCCAAGATGATCGCCATCGCCCCGTTGCAGAAAGTCCTCCAGCTGTTGCTGGAAGAGGGCGTGCACATCCGCGATTTCCGCTCCATCGTGGAATCGCTGGCGGAGAACGCCGCCACCGTCACCGACCCGGCCGAGCTGGCGCGCCGCATCCGCACGCACATCGCGCCGGCCATCGTCCAGCAGATCTACGGCCCGGTGCGCGAGCTCGACGTCATCGCGCTGGAGCCCGATCTCGAACGCATGGTCACCCAGGCCCTGACGTCGCCGCACGGCGCCGTGCTCGATCCGGGCGTGGCCGACACGCTGACCCGCCAGGCCACCGACATGGTGCGCCGGCAAGAAGACAAGGGCCATCCCGCCTGCCTGCTGGTGCCCGACGCGCTGCGCGCGCCGCTGGCCCGCCTGCTCAAGCGCGCCGCGCCGCGCCTGAAGGTGCTGGCCCACAGTGAAATTCCTGAAACCCACTCGATCCGGATCGGCTCGATCATCGGAGGTACCGCATGAACGTCAAACGTTTCGCTGCTCGCACGTCGCGTGAGGCGCTGGCGCTCGTTCGCCAGGCCTTCGGCGTCGACGCCGTGGTGCTGTCGACGAAGCCGTGCGCCGAAGGGATCGAAGTGCTCGCGATGGCGCCCGACAGCGTCGCCGGTCTCGAACGCCTCACCGCGACCGCCGACGAACCCGCGCCTCGTCGCGCCAGCGCTGCGCTCACGCCCGCGCAACGCGCCGCTGCACCGGCTTCGGCGCAGAACGCGGCGCTGGCCGGCGCGCAGCGCGAACTGGCCAGCCGCATGGGCGTTCCCGCCAACGAAGTGGAAGCCGATGCCGACCAGCTCGCGATGAGCACGCTGTCGTTCCAGGACTACGTGCGCGACCGCATGCTCAAGCGTCGCCACGCCGAACTGCACAACCAGCCGGTGGCAGACACGCCGGCCCCGCGCGCCGAATCGACCCGCAGCGCGCTGGCCCAGGCCGGCGCCGCGCGCACGGCCGTCGCGCGCGCCAACGCGCGCCAGCAGCAGCTGTCGGCCATCGACAACGGCACGGACGCCAACGACGCCTATTTCGACGCGCCGCAACCGGTCGCGCCGCGCCGTGCCGCGCCGCAGCAGCGCGTCGAGCCTACGCTGCCGCCGCAACGCATGGAACGCGCCGAGCGCCCCGCTGCGCCGTCGTTCGTCAACGCGCCCGTCCTGCACGACGAATACGTGCAAGAGCCGCCGGCGCCGCAGTCGGCCTCGGTGACGCACCTGGCCGACGTGGTCGCGCGCAACAACCACATGGACATGGTGAGCGAGCTGCGCTCGATGAAGGGCCTGATCGAGGAGCGCTTCGGCGCCCTGGCCTTCATGGAGAAGCTGCAGCGCCAGCCGCGCCAGGCGCTGCTCGCGCAGAAGTTGCTGGACGTCGGCTTTTCGCCGGCGCTGATCCGCAAGATGGTGGACGCGCTGCCGGCCGATGCGGCCGACGAGAATGCATGGGCCGCCGGCGTGCTCGAGCGCAACCTGCTCACCAGCGACGGCGAGCTGCCGATGGAAGACCAGGGCGGCGTGTTCGCGCTGATCGGCTCGACCGGCGTGGGCAAGACCACCACCACCGCCAAGATCGCCGCCGGCTTCGCCGCGCGCCACGGCGCCGCCAACCTGGGCCTGATCACGCTGGACGCCTATCGTGTCGGCGCCCACGAACAGCTGCGCGCCTACGGCCGCATCCTGGGCGTGCCGGTGCACACCGCGCACGACCGCGCTTCGCTGGAAGACCTGCTGGAGCTGCTGTCGGCCAAGAAGATGGTGCTGATCGACACCGCCGGCATGGCCCAGCGCGACGGCCGCACGCGCGAGCTGCTGGAGATGCTGGCGCACCGCTCGATCAAGAAGGTTCTCGTGGTGGATGCCTCGTCGCAGGGCGAGACCATCGACGACGTGATCATCAACTGGAAGGCCTCGGCCTGCACCGGCGTGATCCTGTCCAAGATCGACGAGGCCGTGAAGCTGGCCCCGGCGCTGGACGCGCTGATCCGCCACAAGCTCAAGAACATCGGCGTGGCCAACGGCCAGCGCGTGCCGGAAGACTGGCACCACCTGTCGGCCAACGCGCTCGTGCATCGTGCGCTCAAGGGCGGTGGCAGCGCGGCCTATCGCATGGATCCGCAGGACGTGCACCTGGTGTTCGCGCACGCCGGCGTGAACCAGCATGCGGCTGCCGCACTGCGCGTCTGAACACCCCGACGAAACGCCGCTTTTCAGCCGATCGCCCCCACGCACGCACGGACATAGTCGCTTACATGACCCGTCATCGCAACCCTCCCCCGACCGACCAGGCCGACGGCCTGCGCCGCATGTTCGCCGCCACGCGCGGCGTGCTGGTGCCGGTCGTCGCGAACCCGCACGTCGAGCACCACGGTGCGGTGCTGGCGCGGCTGGCGAGCGTGTTCGCGGAGCAAGGCCTGAACACGCTGGTGGTCGACGCCGCCGACACCGCGCCCGAACCCGGCGAGCTGGCCTTCATCGACCTGGGCGCCTGCGTCGAGCCGCTGTCGCCGCAACTGGCCTACCTGGCCGCGCGCGGCCTGCCGATGCAGCACGTCGACACGCACGGCTCCTGCGCGAGCTTCATCCCGCGCATGATGAGCGTGGTCTACGACGTCGACGTCGTCGTCATGCACGCCGAGGCGCGCGTGCTCGCGCGCATGCTGGGCGAGCAGCAGCTGCGTCCGGTGCTGATGGCCTCCGGCGCCAGCGAGAGCCTGACGCACGCCTACGCGGCGCTGAAGCTGCTGGTGCAACGCCTGGGCCTGATGAGCTTCGACCTGGTGATGCCGGCCTCGAAGGGCCGCGGGCCGACGCCTGCGCAGATCGCCAGGCGCGTGGGCGACTGCGCCGACCGCTTCCTTGGCGCCGCGCTGCACGACTCGGCCACGATCGATCCGGCCATCGCCTTCGGCGAGGCGTCCGGCCCCGACCTGACGCGGCTGGCCGCCGCTCAGCTGCGCGCGTCCGAACCGTCCATTCCCGCCGCCGCCAGGACGCATGCGCGTCCGGCCGCCGCCTCGTCTTCCTACCTGTCCGCTTGAACAAGAATCTGGAGTGATCGCCATGTACACCGCCAAAGGCCAGCTCGACGCCAACGCGATGCTCAAGCAATACAGCCCGCTCGTGCGCCGACTCGCGCACCAGATGATTGCGAAGCTGCCGGCCAACGTCGAGATCGACGACCTGATCCAGGTCGGCATGATCGGCTTGAACGACGCCATGTCGCGCTTCGACAGCGAGCAGGGCGTGCAGTTCGAGACCTTCGCCACCCAGCGCATCCGCGGCGCCATGCTCGACGAGCTGCGCGGCAGCGACTGGATGAGCCGCGGCGGGCGACGCCAGCAGCGCGAGATCGAGACCGCCGTGCACAAGCTCGAGCAGAAGCTCGGCCGCGCGCCGCAGGAGAGCGAGATCGCCGAATCGATGGGCATGACGCTGGCGCAGTACCAGGAAGTGCTGGGCAAGGTGCGCGGCACGCAGCTGGTGTACCTGGAAGACATGTCCGGCGACGAAGGCGGCGACGACTACCTCGACCGCCACATCTCCAACGAGGAAGCCAACCCGCTGGCGATGCTGCAGGACCACCGCATGCGCGAAGCGCTGGTCGAAGCCATCAAGAACCTGCCCGAGCGCGAGCAGTACGTGATGAGCATGTACTACGAGCACGACATGAACCTCAAGGAAATCGCCGCGGTGCTCAAGGTGACCGAGAGCCGGGTGTGCCAGCTGCACAGCCAGTCGATCGCGCGGCTGCGCGTCAAGCTGCGCGAGTGGTGAACGGCTCCTGCGCCACCTGCTGGTCGAGCCGCCTGCGGGCGGCTCTTTCGTGAGCGCCTCGCAGCCGTAGGGGACGGCCTACGCGCGTGCGCGGCGGCAGCCGATGGGCGTCGTCGCCGCGCGCGGCTACCGTCGAGGCATCCCAACATCGGAGGCCGCCATGTCGTTCCTTCTCTACCTCGTGGGCCTGGTCCTGCTCATCGGCGGCATCGCCTGGGCGCTCGTCGCCGCGCACGTCGGAGCGACCTATGTCGCCATCGTCTGCCTCATCGTGGCCGGCTTCGGCGTGATGGGGGCGGTGTCGCGGACGCGGTTGAAGGATCCGCCGAATTGAGTTCGGCGTCTGTCAAAAGATCGTCGGTCAGCGTTCGTCGTCTTCCTGAAAGTCCTTGAGGTTGCGTACGACCGATGGGTCGCCTTCGATCGGACCGACGGGCCCGACGTCCTTGCCTTCCTTGGTCAACAGCCAATACCAGTCATAGGTTCCGGCATCGACGAAGTGGCGATGCTGATGCACCACCAGGTTGCCTTTGAAGCGTCCGCCTGCAACGACATGATTCAACCAGCCGTTGGTCACGAGGTGCTGCCTGCCGCTTGGAATGTCCACGGCGTGGATCGCAGGTGACGTCAGCCAGGCGGCAGTCTGGAAGTACAGCGTTCTGCCATCCGGCGAAAACGCCGCCTGCTCGATGCCGCTCAAATTGGTTTCGGGCATCCGGGTTCCCGTGCCTCGCAACAGTAGACGCGCGTTGGTGCCGTCGGCGTTCGAAATCCACAGGTCGACTTGAGGCCGCCCACCTTGCGGCGCGCCGAGGCCGGTGTCGATCGCTTTGGGGTTCGTTCGGAGAAATGCGAGCTTTCTCCCGTCAGGCGACGTCCATTGGCGCGGGTTCGACGCTTCATCGGCGCAGGCAACGGTTGCTGCGCCCAGCAAGCCGAGAAAGCAAGCCCGAAACAGGCAGCTGATGATGCGAAGTTCCGCGCGCTCGGGACTCGGGCGTGCTAGGGGTGCTTTCATGGATCTCCTCGATGGCCGCCATGGGCTTTCGCGATGATGCGCGACCCGGTCTACGAGAACAAGGCGGCGATCCGGAGAGTTGATTCACGACTCGGAGAAAGTCATCACGGGCTGCCGAGCTTCGCCACGCTCCTGCAGAGTCGTGCCCTGGATTCATGCTGGCGGCCTAAAGTCGGTGTTCTTTCCCTTGAGGAATCAACCATGCGACGCGTCACAGGCATCGGCGGAATCGTGTTCAAGGCCAGGGATCCGGCGGCCCAGCAAGCCTGGTACCGAACCCACCTGGGTATCGATGTCCAGGCCTGGGGCGGCGCGGCGCTCGATTGGGTCGACGAGGCCGGGCAGCCGGTTGCCGGCACGACGGCCTGGCGCGTCGGCGGCCAGGACGAAGACTTCGGCCCGGGCAAGCCGGCGTTCATGGTCACCTATCGCGTGGCGGACCTGGCGAAGCTGCTTGCGGCATTGCGCAGTGAAGGCTGCGCCGTGGCGGACAAGATGGACGAGTCCGAATACGGCAGGTTCGGCTGGGTCGTCGATCCCGAGGGCAACAAGGTCGAGTTGTGGGAGCCGCCCGAAGGGCAGTGACGGCTCCTGAGCAGGACGCCGGGCGCGCCGTCGCCGCGCGCCCGGCCGCAGTCGTTCAAGCCGTCAGCTTCGTCGGCACCACGACCTGTTCGCGTGCCGGCTTGACGCCCAGCAACTCGTCGAACAGCGCGCGGAAGTGCACCACCGCCTTGCGCAGGTCTTCCGTGCTCGCTTCGCCGCGCTGGTCGCGCGACAGGATCTGCTGCGCCGCGCGGTAGTTGCTGACCACCACCGGATGGTCGACGGAGATGTCGGCGGCGCGGATCTCGAAGTCGGCCACCGGGTAGCCGCGCTTGAGCAGCAGCTCGCGCACGAGGCGGTCGGCCTCGATCAGAACGCCCTTGGGATCGTCGATGAATGAGCCCTGCAGCCGCAACCACGACTGCGAGAACCGCGCCACCTCGGCCGGCGACAGCGTCACCAGCTCGAAGCTGCCGACGCGCTGCTCGCGCTTGCGCAGCTCGGCCTCGGCGCGGGCCTTGCTGCCCAGCCGCGTGACCAGGGCGTCGTACTCGGGGCCGAACCGTTGGTGCAGACGCTTCGATTGCCGGCTGTTGTAGGCGAGCCAGGCAATCCCGGCGACCAGTATCACCGCGACCGCGATGATGGCGACCAGGGTGGTCGTGTTCAGTGAGTCCATGTCGAATCTCCAGATGTCGTTTGTCTGGCGAAATTTCGGCAAATGGCGTTCCGGGCCGCCTTCGTCCCGCGCCGGTCGACGACATGGATATTGAAAGGTAACCTTGCAAGTGTGACTGTCAATCCGTAGACTGGCCGCATGCCATCGCGCCGCCAGCCCGTTCCCCGCTCGACCGAAGCCGACGCGTCCGACCTGATGCTGGCGGTGGGCATCCTGCTGCGCCGCGTGCGCGGCGAGTCCGGCAACGTCGGGCTGAGCTGGTCGCAGGCGTCCGCGATGGGCCGGCTCGAGCGCCACGGCGCCATGACCACCGCCGAGCTCGCGCGCGCCGAGGCGGTCAAGCCGCAGTCCATGGGCGCGCTGCTGGCCGAGCTGGAGCAGGACGGCCTCGTGCGGCGCGAGCCGCATCCCACCGACGGCCGCCAGATCCTGTTCTCGCTGACGCAGGCCGGCATCGCCACGCGGCGCCAGCGCCACGCGGCCAAGCTCGCGTGGCTGAGCGCGGCGATCGAACAGTTCGACGAACGCGAGCGGCGCACGCTCGCCGACGCCATTGCGCTTGTCAAACGGCTCGGCGAGCGCTGAACCTACCCCGGAGACTACATGGCCATCACCACGCTCGACGCGAAGTCGGCGCTCGTCGTCATCGACTTGCAGAAGGGCTTGCTGGGCATTCCCGCGCTGCATCCGCTCACGGACGTCATCGCCAAGGCATCCGCGCTGGCGACCGGCTTCCGAAAGCACGGGCTCCCGGTGGTGCTCGTCAACGCCGCGGGCCGTCCGCCCGGCCGCACCGACCAGCAGCGGCCGCCGCTCGCGTTCCCGCCCGGCTGGACGGACATCGTGCCCGAACTGGGCCGGCGCGACGACGACATCGCGACCACCAAGCACGCGTCGGGCGCCTTTGGCGAGAGCGCGCTGGCCGCGCAGCTGCGCGCGCGCGGCGTCACGCAGGTCGTGGTGGTGGGCGTGTCCAGCAGCAACGGCGTCGAATCGACGGCGCGCCAGGCCTACGACCTGGGCTTCAACGTGACGGTGGCGATCGACGCCATCACCGACGTCGATCCGCTGGCGCACGAGAACAGCCTCGTGCGCGTCTTCCCCCGCATCGCCGAGACCGGCACCACGGCCGACGTGCTCGCGCTGCTGGCCGCCCGAGGCGCCTGAAGATGACCATCGGTCACGCCATCGCCTGGTTCTTCGGCGGCGCCTTCCTGCTCAACGCATTGCCCCACCTCGTCGCGGGCGTGTCGGGCCGGCTGTTCCAGACGCCGTTCGCGACGCCGCGCGGCGAGGGGCTGTCGTCGTCCACCGTCAACGTGGCGTGGGGTTTCGCGAATCTCGTCGCGGCGTGGGGACTGCTGCTGCACGTGGGCGACTTCGACCCGCGCGCGTGGGATCACGCGCTCGCCGCGGGCCTGGGCGGCCTGCTGATCTCGCTGTTCGGCGCCCGCCACTTCGGCCGTTTCCACGGCGGCAACAATCCTCCATGAGCGACGGCACCTTCCGGTCGCTGCGCAACCCGAGCTACCGCACCTGGTTCGCGGGCTCGCTGGTGTCCAACATCGGCACCTGGGTGCAGCGCACCGCGCAGGACTGGCTGGTGCTCACGCAGCTGACCCACCACAACGCCACCAGCCTGGGCGTGGTGATGGCGCTGCAGTTCGGGCCGCACATCGTGCTGCTGCCCTTCACCGGCTCGGCGGCCGACCGCTTCGACCGCCGCCGCATCCTCATCGCCACGCAGTCGGCGATGTTCGTGCTGGCGTTGACACTGGGCGTGTTGACGCTGGCCGGCGTCGTCGCGCTGTGGCATGTGTATGCGTTCGCCCTGCTGCTCGGCTGCGTGACGGCCTTCGACGGGCCGGCGAGCCAGACCTTCGTGTCGCAGCTGGTGGGCGACCGCGACCTGTCCAACGCCGTCGGCCTGAACTCCACGTCGTTCAACATCGCGCGCATGGTGGGCCCGGCCATCGCCGGCGTGCTGCTGGCCTCGGTGGGCACCGGCTGGGCGTTCATGGTCAACGCGCTGTCGTACCTGGCGGTGCTGGCCGCGCTGTGGCGCCTGCACGCGCACCGCGGGCACGCAGGCGCACGCGCGTCCCGCGAGAACCAGGGCTTCGTCGACGGGCTGCGCTACGTTCGCAGCCGGCCCGACCTGACGGCCATCCTGGTGATGCTGTTCCTGATCGGCACCTTCGGGCTCAACTTCACGATCTTCATCTCGACGATGGCGGTCAGCGTGTTCCACGAGGGCGCGCAGCGCTACGGGCTCTTGATGTCCATCATGGCGGTGGGCACGATCACCGGCTCGCTGCTGGCCGCGCGGCGGCAGCACCCGCGCCTGGAGATCCTGCTGTGGTCGGCGACCGTGTTCGGCATCGGTTGCACGCTGGCCGCGCTGATGCCCACCTACTGGTCGTTCGGCGCGGCGCTGATGGTGATCGGCGTGTCGGCGCTCACCTTCGCCAACTCCACGAACAGCCTGCTGCAGCTGGGCACCGCGCCAGCGATGCGCGGTCGTGTGATGGCGATGCGGCTGGCGATCGCGCTGGGCGGCACGCCCATCGGCGCGCCGGTGGTCGGCTGGGTGGCCGACACGCTGGGCCCGCGCTGGTCGCTGGGCGTGGGCGCGGCCTCCGGCTTCGCGGCGGCGGCGGTGCTGGTCGCATACCTGGTGCGGCATCGGCATCTGCGGGTGCACGTGGACGCCGGCCGGCTGCGGATCCGGCTCGATCCGGCCTGAACCGTCGCGGAAATCCTGCCGAGCGAGCAATAGTGCCGGCCGCGCGTTCATCTGGCCGGCCGGCCGGTCGATGAGGTCGGGAACGCGCGGCGATTCGCGGCGACCGGGGACTTGAGCAGCACCTGCTCGCGCTTTGCCCCGCTCTTCCGCCGATTCCGCGCACCTTTTCGCTGGCAATCTTGCAGTCGAAACGCGAACCACCTGCCGCACCCGGAGTCCCATGTCTGCCCTGACCGAAGAACAAGCCCGCACCTACATGCACAAGCTGCTCGCCGCGATGTCGGCCGCGGGCGGATCCGACCTGTTCATCGCCAACGACTTCCCGCCCAGCATGAAGGTGGACGGCGGCATGAAGCCGATGACCACGCAGAAGCTGACGGCCGACGTCACCAAGGCGCTGGCCCACGCGATGATGACCGATCGCCAGCGCGAGGAATTCGCCCGCGAGCTGGAGTGCAACTTCGCGGTGACGATTCCCGGCACCGGCCGCTTCCGCATCAACATCCTGGTGCAGCAGCAGTGCGTGAGCCTGGTCTGCCGCACCATCGCCGCCGAGATCCCCAACTTCGAGAAGCTCAAGCTGCCCGAGGTGCTCAAGGACGTGGTGATGGCCAAGCGCGGCCTGGTGCTGGTCGTGGGCGCCACGGGCTCGGGCAAGTCGACCTCGCTGGCCGCGATGATCGACCATCGCAACCGCACGTCGTCGGGCCACATCATCACCGTCGAAGACCCGGTGGAGTACGTGCACGCGTCGCAGAAGTCGCTGGTCACGCACCGCGAGGTGGGCGTGGACACGCACAGCTGGCATCACGCGCTGAAGAACACGCTGCGCCAGGCGCCCGACGTGATCCTGATCGGCGAGATCCGCGACGCCGAGACGATGGAGCACGCGATCGCCTTCGCCGAGACCGGCCACCTGTGCCTGGGCACGCTGCACGCCAACAGCGCCAGCCAGACCATCGAGCGCGTCATCAATTTCTTCCCGGAAGAGCGCCGCGCGCAGCTGCTGATGGACTTGTCGGCCAACCTGCGTGCCATCGTCTCGCAACGCCTGGTGCGCCGGGAGGACGGCAAGGGCCGCGCGGCCGCCATCGAGATCCTGCTGAACACGCCGACGATCGCCGAGAAGATCTTCAGCGGCGCGTTCAACGAGATCAAGGACATCATGGCCCGCTCGCGCGAGCTGGGCATGGCCACCTTCGACTGGGCCTTGTTCGAGCTCTACGAGCAGCGCGTGATCGGCTTCGAGGAAGCGATCCGCAACGCGGACTCGGCCAACGAGCTGCGCCTGAACATCAAGCTGCGCAGCCGGCGCGGCGAGCCCGGCGCGTTCGGCGACGGCGGCGGCCTGTCGCTGGACATGGACGAGGAAGAGCCCGCCAAGGTCGATCCGGTGGAGGAACTGCGCCGCAAGAACGAGGCGCGCCACAAGGCCGAGGACGCGGAGATCGCGAAGTTGCGCGAGAAGAAGCGCCTGGCCGAAGCGGCAGCCGGCGACCAGGGCCGCTAGAACTCAGTGTCCCGCGGCGTGCAGGCGCCGCAGCAGCGTCGCCGCCCAGTCGGGCAGTGCGTCGCCGAAGGCCTCGGCCTGCGTGAATTCGTCCTCGCCCAGCACCGCGTTGTGCGTGAGCTGGCCTGCGTCGTCGACGGTCAGCGTCAGCCAGCCGTGCTCCGCGGCTTCCCATTCGAACGAGATCGTGCCTGCGGGCTCGACCTGGACGGCGGGCGCGCGCGCCGATTTCTGCACGAGGGCCAACAGCCGTTCTGCTGCGGTGATCGTCGCCGGCGCCGGCGCTATCCAGCCGCGGTCGGCCACCAGCGGGTGGGCGTCGGCGAGGGCGGCGGCGAGCAGGGGATGCATCCGGCGATTGTCGCGCGGGTCGCGCCAAGTTCCTCGCGGATGCACGGGGAGCAATATTCGGCTGTCATGCCAACGCGCTCGTCATCCGCGACCACGCTGTCAACCTGCGACTTCGCACAGGATGACAGGGGCCAGGCCTGTCATGTTGGAGAAGCGGCGGAAATCAGCTCGCCGCGATCATCCGCCCCGGCCCGCGCTGGCTCGCGCCGGATGCCGAGTAGACGCTGGTCTCGGCCATCGGCCGCGGGATGAGGATCTCGAGGTTCTGCTCGACCAGGGATGTCGCGCGGAACAGCGCCTCGCGCTGGGCGGCGATCTGGCCATTGGCCATCGCGAAACGGGTGCGCAGCGCGACGGGCATCGTGCCGCGGCGCGCCACCTGGGCGAACTGGGTCATCGCAGCGCGCATGGCGTCGTGCAGCGCGCTGGAGGCGGCGTCGATGGCGGCGATGTCGCGTTGGGTCAGCGTGTGGCCGAGCGTGGCGATGGCCAGCTCGACAGCCGACAACGACACTTCCAGTTCGGGCGTGCCGGGCGGCAGGGCGTGGTCGGCTGGCGCGGATGCGCGCGCAGCGCTCTTGGGAGTCGTCACCGTTCAGGGCCCGATGGAAGGCGAATCAGGGGAGAGACGTTTCAGTGCTGCGGCTGCGAGCGGCCGAGCACTTCCTGCGCGTTGGCCAGCAGCTTGTCGGCGATGGCGCCCGGGTCGATGCTGAAGCTGCCGTCGCGGATGGCCTGGGCGATGCGTTCCACCTTGGCCTGGTCGAACGACGGATCCTGGCTGGAGTGGGCAAGCATGGCGGCCTCCGGGGACAGTTCGACCTGGGTGCTCGAGTCGTCGTCGTCCAGAACCGTCGAGACGGAGGAGGTCGAACTCTTCTGCGTGGACGTACGGCGGTCGGTATCGACGGCCGTGGTCGCGACGGTGCTGGTGATGGTGCCAATTTTCATGATGCTCTCCTGAAGGCGGGAATGAATGCCCTCATGCCCATGCGGTATGAGACAGTTTCGGAAGTCTTCGAGCGAACTTTAGCGACATTTTCAAAAAACTTTTCGGCGATCACAACGCCACCTCGACCTGGCGATCGCCCGTGGGGCGGGTATTGAGCAGCCGGCCGCTTTCGGTGCGCACATGCACCGTCTGGCCCTCGATGCCGGCGCCGATAGCCTGGCCTTCGGTCACCACCTGCCAGCCGGGGCCCAGCGCGGTGACGCGCACCGTCTCGCCCGCGGCGAAGAATTGCCGGGCCTTCAGGTCGGTCTGGCGCAAGGTCGCGCCGGCCGCCAGGCTGCGGCCCAGCGTGCGGCCGACCACCAGTGCCGGGTCGGGCACGGCCGCGCCGGGTGCCGCCGCGATGTCCACTTCGGTCTGGGTGAGCTGGCTGGCGTCGAGCACGGTGCCGGCGGCCAGCGCGGCCTTGGCGACCGTGGCCTGCGCGTAGACGCTGACCTGGATCGGGATCGACACGTTCCACAGCTTGGTGCCCTGCGTGCAGCGCAGGCCGATGCGGGTCGAGCCCCAGATGGGCAGGCCGGGCGGCAGGTAGGCGTCGATGTGCTGGCAGGGCGCGAGCTTCAGGCGCGGATCGAGCTTGCCGACCTTCACGTCCACGCGCACGCCTTGCGCCTGCCCGGCCGTGGCCGCCGACGCGCCGTGGCGGGCCATGTCCTGCACCTGCTGCAGCAGCGCGCTGTCGGGCGTGTAGCCGGGCTCGTCCTGGGCGAACGCTGCCGTCGCGAGCACGGCCAGCGCTGCGCCGGCGAGGCGTCGAGCAGGGGTCTTGGCGGGCAAGGGCAGGGCGGAGTTCAAGGACGTGGGCCTGGGATTGACGGGATGTGGCCACTTTAGAGAACCCGACACGCGCCGGTGGTTCGAATTGATGGCCGTTCGCCTGTCTTATCGGCCTTCAGTTCCGCGGCTTGACTTTCACAATCGCTTTCCATGGCCGTCGTTGCGTGCCGGGTTCGCGTCCACCGACCCCGACCCGCCGGCGGCAGGAACACCGAAGGTGACCCGATGAACCGCATGACCAACTCGCTCGACTTCCAGGCCCAGGCGCTCACGCTGCGGGCGGAGCGTCAGCGCATCATCGCGGGCAACATCGCCAACGCCGACACGCCCGGCTACGTCGCCCGCGACATGGACTTCGCCGCCGCGCTGCGCGAGGCCACCGGCACGCAGGCCGCCGGCAGCACCATGACCGGCGCCAGCGCCACCGCGCCGGGCCACCTCGTCATCGGCTCCGGCTCGACCAGCGAGCTCGGCCTGAAGTACGCGGCTCCGTCGCAGACCAACCTCGACAGCAATACCGTCGACATGGACCGCGAACGCGCCAGCTTCGTCGACAACTCCGTCAAGTACGAAGCCACGCTGCGTTTCATCAACACCGACGTCCGCACGATGCTCGACGCCATGAAGAGCCCGAACCAGGGCTGATCAGGAGCTGAACCATGAGCATGATGAAGATCTTCGACATTTCGGGCTCGGCTGTCTCTTCGCAGAGCCAGCGCCTGAACGTCGTCGCCTCCAACCTGGCCAATGTCGACACCGTCGCCGGCCCGGACGGCAAGGCCTACAAGGCGCGCGAGGTCACCTTCCAGACCGTGCTGATGGGCACGCCCGACGGCGTCCCCGGCGCCGGCGTGCGGGTGTCGGGCGTCAGCGAGGACCAGTCGCCCGGCCGAAAGGTGCACGACCCCGCCAACCCGAGTGCCGATGCCGACGGCTACGTCACCTACTCCAACGTGAACGCGGTCGACGAGATGGTCAACATGATCTCGGCCTCGCGCTCCTACCAGAACAACATCGAAGTGATGAACACCGCCAAGACGCTGCTGATGAAGACGCTGCAGATGGGCCAGGGCTAAACCATGTCTGTCTCCGCCACCTCCAACAACAGCAACCCCGCGCTGAACAGCCTCGCCGGCTTCGGCGCTTCCGCGGCCACGCCCGGCGCCGCCGGTGCGAAGGCCAAGGCCAGGGCGGCCGCGGCCGGCGGCGACGCGTCCAATCTCGGCGCGACGCAATCGGCCCAGGACCAGTCCGACCGCTTCCTCAAGCTGCTGGTCGCGCAGATGTCCAACCAGGATCCGCTCAACCCGATGGATTCGGCGCAGGTCACCAGCCAGATGGCGCAGATCAGCACCGTGCAGGGCGTGCAGACGCTCAACAAGACGGTCAGCGGCCTGGACAACCAGTTCACGCAGCTGCAGACGATGCAGGGCGCCGCGCTGGTCGGCCACGACGTGGCCACCGACGGCAACACGCTGCGCGTGGACCCCGACAGCCATACCGGCGACGGCGGCTTCGAGATCTCGAGCCCTGCCACCAGCGTCAGCGTCGACATCCTCAACGCCGCCGGCTCGACGGTGGGCACCGTCAAGATGGGCCCGCAGGGCGCGGGCACGCACGGCTTCGACTTCGACGTGCCGCCGACCGCGCAAGGCCAGGCGCTGACCTTCCGCGTCAACGCGATGAACAACGACGCGCCGCTCGACGCCAAGTCCTTCGCCTTCAACAGCATCAATGCGGTCAGCAGCGCCAACGGCAAGCTGGCGGTCGAGCTCGACGACGGCCGCCGCGTCGACTACGCCGACGTCCGCGCCTTCTACTGATCCTGCACCACCGATTTTTCCAGGAGACTTCCCATGGGATTCCAACAAGGCCTGTCCGGCTTGAGCGCCGCTTCGAAGAACCTCGAGGTGATCGGCAACAACGTCGCCAACTCCAACACCTACGGCGAGAAAACCTCGCGCACCGAGTTCGCCGACATGTACGCCGCGGCGATGACGGGCTCGGCCACCAACAACACGCAGGCCGGCATCGGCGTGCAGGTGGCCAGCGTCTCGCAGCAGTTCAACCAGGGCAACATCACGCCCACGGGCAATCCGCTGGATCTGGCGATCAACGGCAACGGCTTCTTCCAGACCCAGGATCCGACCAACCAGATCCAGTACACGCGCAACGGCCAGTTCAAGGTCAACACCACCGGCAATATCGTCAACGACCAGGGCAACATGCTGCTGGGCTATCCGGCCGATGCGCAGGGCAACGTGGTCCAGGGTGCCGCCAAGCCGCTGCAGCTGCCCACCGGCGGCATCGACCCGCAGGTCACCACCAAGAGCACCGTCGAGTTCAACCTGGACTCGCGCGATGCGATCACCGTGCCCGCGTCCGGCCCGGCCATCGACTTCACCAACCAGAAGACCTACAACAACGCGACCTCGGTGACGATGTTCGACGCCAAGGGCCAGACCGTGGACGTCAGCTACTACTTCCAGAAGGCCAGCACCGATCCGGTCAACGGCGACAGCTGGAACGTGTACGCGACCGCCAACGGCGTGACGGTGGGCGGGACGGCCGACGCGCCGACGCCCATCACCACGCTGCAATACTCGGCTGACGGCAGCACGCTGGTGTCGCCCGCCGGCGGCGCCGTCACCTTCGACATCCCGAGCCCGGGCATGAGCGCGGACGGCGTCACGCCGCTGCCCATCACGGGCATTGCGCTGGACGTCTCCGGCGCGACCGAGTTCGGCTCCAATTTCGGCGTCACCAACATGACGCAGGACGGCTACGCCGCCGGCCAGCTGACCGGCGTGTCGGTCGACAACTCGGGCACGCTGATCGCGCAGTATTCCAACGGCCAGACCAAGGCGGCCGGCCAGGTCGAGCTGGCCAACTTCCGCAACGTGCAGGGCCTGAGCCCGCTGGGCGGCAACGCCTGGAAGCAGACCACCGCGTCGGGCGGCCCGACCGTGGGCGTGGCCGGCGACGGCAACCTGGGCGTGCTGAACTCGGGCTCGCTGGAGGAATCGAACGTCGACCTGACGGCCGAGCTGGTCTCGATGATCACCGCGCAGCGCGACTACCAGGCCAACGCCCAGACCATCAAGACGATGGACCAGGCGATGCAGACCCTGGTCAACCTCCGCTAGCCGGCTGAACTGAAGGAGGGCGACCATGGACCGCATGATCTATCTGTCGATGTCGGGCGCGAAGGCCGCCCTGCAGCGCCAGGACTCGCTCGCCAACAACCTGGCCAACGTCTCGACCAACGGCTTCCGCGCCGAGCTCACCGCGTTCCGCGCGGTGCCCATCCGCGGCGACGGCGCGTCCACGCGCGTGTTCTCGCTGGAGACGACGCCCGGCTACAACGACGAGCAGGGCCCGATCAACGCGACCGGGCGCAACCTGGACGTCGCGATGACCGGCAAGTCCTGGCTCGCGGTGCAGGCCCTGGACGGCACCGAGGCCTACACCCGCGCCGGTGCGCTGGACGTCAATTCCGAAGGCGTGCTCGTGACGCGCGACGGCCTGCAGGTCAATGGCGACGGCGGTCCGATCTCGGTGCCGCAGAACGCGCAGATCGACATCGGCGATGACGGCACCGTCACGGCCAAGGTCGACGGGCAGAAGCCCCAGCAGATCGGCAAGCTCAAGATGGTCACGCCCGAGGTGCCGATGAATCGCGGCACCGACGGCCTGTTCCGCGCCGATGACGGCGACCTCTCGGCCGACCCCGCCGCCAAGCTGCAGTCGGGCGCTCTGGAAAGCTCCAACGTCAGCCCGGTGGCCACCATGGTGGGCATGATCGCCGCCGCGCGGCAGTTCGAGCACCAGATGAAGATGCTGGAGAACGCCGAAAAGCAGGACCAGCAGGCGTCCAAGCTGCTCAGCGAGAATTAGAGCCCCCACGCTCGCTGGCGCTCGCTGCCCCCCGAGGGGGCGCTCCGCGAACGGCCCGGCGGAGCCGGATCCGTCGCTCCCTTGAATTTCAGGCGGCGGCCCGAGCGGCAGCGCCGGCACGAAGCGCCTGCCGGCACGAAGCGACTGTCGGCGCCAGAACCAATAAGGCAGCCCTAAGCCGGCCTTATCCGCCCGACCCCACCCTCAAGTTTTCGGGAAGATGGCGTATCAATCGAACGAAAGTTCAACGTCATGCTTCGCTCACTGTGGATCTCGAAGACCGGCATGGAGGCTCAGCAGCTCCAGCTGGACAACATCTCGCACAACCTCGCCAACGTGGCCACCAACGGCTACAAGAAGAGCCACGCGCAGTTCGAGGACCTGATCTACCAGAACCTGCGCCAGTCCGGCTCGGCGACGTCCGACCAGACGCAGCTGCCCACCGGCCTGCAGGTCGGCCTGGGCGTGCGCCCGGTGGCCACCGCGCGCGACTTCACGCAGGGCTCGCTGCAGCAGACGGGCAACTCGCTGGACGTGGCCATCAGCGGCAACGGCTTCCTGCAGGTGACGATGCCCGACGGCACCACCGGCTACACGCGCGACGGCGCGCTCAAGCTCGACTCGCAGGGCCAGATCGTCAACAACGAAGGCTACATCGTGCAGCCGGGCATCACGATTCCCGCGCAGGCGCAGAGCATCTCGATCGGCGCCGACGGCACCGTCACCGCGACCTTGCCCGGCACCGCCACCCCAAGCACCTTGGGCCAGCTGCAGCTGGCCAGCTTCGCCAACCCCGGCGGCCTCGATCCCAAGGGCGGCAACATCTTCGCCGAGACCTCCGCGTCCGGCTCGCCCAGCGCCGCCGCGCCGGGCACCAACGGCCTGGGCCGCCTGCAGCAGGGCTTCGTCGAGACCAGCAACGTCAACGTGGTCGAGGAGCTCGTGTCGATGATCTCCACGCAGCGCGCCTACGAGCTCAACTCCAAGGCGATCCAGACGTCAGACCAGATGCTGCAACGGCTGGGACAACTGTGATGTTCGATTCCTCCGCCGGCCATCGCCACCACCATGCGCGCCATCGCGGCGTGCACACGCGCGCTCCGGTGTCGGACCGCACCGCGCTGCGCGTGGGCATCGTCGCGATCATCCTGGTCATCGTCTCGGCGCTGTTCGCCACGCCGGCGCATGCGACGCGCATCAAGGAAGTCGCGGCCGTGCAGGGCGTGCGCAGCAACCAGTTGATCGGCTACGGCCTGGTCATCGGCCTGGATGGCACGGGCGACCAGACCACGCAGGCGCCGTTCACCACGCAAGGCCTGCAATCGATGCTGCAGCAACTGGGCGTCACGCTGCCGCCGGGCACCACGATGCAGCTGAAGAACGTGGCGGCGGTGATCGTCACCGCCTCGCTGCCGGCGTTCGCGCAGCCGGGCCAGGCGATCGACATCGACGTCTCGTCCATCGCCAACGCCAAGAGCCTGCGCGGCGGCACGCTGGTGGCCACGCCGCTCAAGGGCGCCGACGGCAACGTCTACGCGATCGCGCAGGGCAACCTGATCGTCGGCGGCGCCGGCGCGGCCGCGGGCGGCTCCAAGTCACGATCAACCACCTGAGCGCCGGCCGCATCCCGGAAGGCGCCACGGTCGAACGTTCGGTGCCCACGCCGCTGGGCCAAGGCGACACGCTGGAGCTGGACCTGAACTCGAGCGACTACGCCACAGCGCGTGCCGTGGAACAGGCCATCAACGTCAACAAGGGCGTGGGCACCGCCCGCGCGGTCGACGGCCGCGTGGTCAAGGTGCGCGTGCCCGCCGACCAGGACGCGCGCGTCGGCTTCCTGGCCGACCTGGAGAACCTGGACATCAACCTGGCCGCGCCTGCCGCCAAGATCGTGATGAACGCGCGCACCGGCTCCATCGTGATGAACCAGGCCGTGACGCTGGCGCCCTGCGCCGTCGCGCACGGCAGCCTGTCGGTGACGATCAATTCCAACCCGCAGGTGAGCCAGCCCGCGCCGAACTCGGGCGGCCAGACGGTGGTCACCGACAAGACCGACATCGCGATCTCCGCGCAGGCCGGCTCGCTGATCAACATGCCCGCGGGCACCAAGCTGGCCGACGTCGTCAAGGCGCTCAACGCCCTGGGCGCCACGCCGCAGGACCTGCTCGCGATCCTGCAGGCGATGAAGTCCGCCGGCGCGTTGACGGCCGACATCGAGGTGATCTGATGTTCATGACTGCATTCATCCGATTTGTTCGGGCCGTGCGCTGGGTCGTTCCCGAGGAGGCCCGAGTCCCCGCGGGGGACCGGGCGACGTACTCGTCGGCCGAGGGGCTGTCGTGACCGCACCGATCTCGTCTTCCATCGCCGGCGCGCCCGCGCAGTCGCTGAACCTGGCCGGCGGCCTGGAGAACCTGCGCATCAAGGCGCAGCAGGATCCCAAGGCCGCCGTGCGCGAGGCAGCCAAGCAGTTCGAGACGATGTTCACGCAGCAGCTCCTCAAGAGCATGCGCGACTCCACGATGAACGCCGACATGACCGACAACGAGGGTACGAAGATGGGCACCGAGATGCTCGATTCGCAATGGGCCTCGAAGATCGCCGGCCAGCCGGGCGGGCTGTCGGACGTCATCGCGCGCCAGCTCGAGCGGCAGATGGGCATCACCCAGGGCGTGACGGCCAAGCCGGCGTCGGCCAACCCGATGCCGGTCGACCCGCTGCACCCCGACGCGCCGGTCGCGCTGCCGCAGAAGGCCGCCGCCAGCTTCATCCAGGCGCACACCGACGCCGCGGCCGCCGCCGAGAAGGAAACGGGCATTCCCGCCAAGTTCATGATTGCCCAGGCCGCGCACGAGACGGGCTGGGGCCGCAAGGAGATCAAGAACGCCGACGGCACGACCTCGTTCAACCTGTTCGGCATGAAGGCCGGCCCGAGCTGGAAGGGCGCGACCACCGACGTCACCACCACCGAGTACATCGGCGGCCGGGCGCACAAGGTCACGCAGACCTTCCGCGCCTATTCGAGCTACGCCGAGTCGTTCGCCGACTACGCCAGCACGATGAAGAACAGCCCGCGCTACGCCGCGGTGGTGGCCGCCGGCAACGACGCCAGCGGCTTCGCCAGGGGCCTGCAGAAGGCCGGCTACGCCACCGATCCGGCGTACGCCACCAAGCTGGCCAAGATGATCCACATGACCGAACGCGTCCAACAGAATCTTGCGTGACCCATACGCGGACTGACACTGGCCTTATCGTGATTTCGACCGAATTTCTCCGAACTGAAAGGAGCGCCCCATGAGCTCGTCGGCATTGATGTCGATCGGCGTGCGCGCGATGTTCGCGAACTATTCGTCGATGCAGACGACCGGCCACAACATCGCCAACGCACAGACGCCCGGCTACTCGCGCCAGACGGTGCAGCTGCAGACCTCGGGCGGCCAGTCCACCGGCGCCGGCTTCTTCGGCAAGGGCGTGGACGTCGTCACCGTGCAGCGCGCCAACGACGCCTTCCTCACCAGCCAGGCCCAGGTCGCCAGCTCGATGGCGGCGATGGACAGCGCGCGCGCGTCCAACCTGGAGCAGCTCGAGACGGTGTTTCCGCCGGGCGACAACGGCATGGGCGCCGCCGTCGGCAACTTCATGAACTCGTTCGTCGACCTGGCCAGCAATCCATCGGATTCGTCTGCGCGCCAGGTGATCCTGTCGGATGCCGCCGAGTTGGCCGACCGCTTCTCTACGGCCGGCGAGCAGCTCGACCGGCTGCAGAGCGGCGTCACCTCCGACCTGCGCAACTCGGTCGCGCAGGTCAACCAGATGGCGTCGCAGGTGGCCACCCTCAACGGCAACATCGCGGCATTGCAGGGCACCGGCAACGCGCCCAACGACCTGCTCGACCAGCGCGACCAGCTGGTCAAGCAGATCGGCGACCTCGTCAAGGTGAGTACCATCAACGCCAGCGACGGCACCGTGGGCGTGTTCATCGCCGGCGGCCAGCGGCTGGTGCTGGGCGCCGAGGCGCAGCAGCTGGCGGTCACGCCGGATCCGGACAACACGGCGCGCTCGGTGATCTCGATCAGCGACAGCGGCCTCACGCACGAGCTGTCCAGCGACCTGCTGGTGGGCGGCTCCATCAGCGGCCTGATGACATACCAGAACGACGACCTGGTCTCCGCGCGCAACCAGCTGGGCCAGCTGGCCGCGTCGGTGTCGGCACGCGTCAACCAGGTGCAGGGCTACGGCATCAACCTGAGCTCGCCCGCGGGCTCCGGCAATCCGATCTTCGCCGTCGGCGGGCCGGTCGCGATCCCCAACACGAACAACGCGCGCGATGGCGCCGGCAACTTCGCCAGCAGCGTCGCGCTGACGGTGACCGACGGCACGCAGCTGAAGGCAAGCGACTACACGCTGGCGGCCGACCCTGTCAACAGCGGCAGCTACATCGTCACGCGCGAGTCCGACGGCGTGACGTTCTCGATGGCGCCCGCGGGCACCGGTTTCACCTACACGCGGCAGTCCGACGGCGCCGCGATGGGCGACAGCATGGACGGCTTCCAGATCGCCATCACCGGCACGCCGGCGCTCACCGACAGCTTCGAGCTGGAGCCCGTGGGCCGCGCCGCGGTGAGCATGACGCGCGTGCTCGACGACCCCGCCGGCATCGCCGCGGCCGCGCCGATGACGGCCGTGATGGGCGTCACCAACGAGGGCACGGCGACGGTGGCCAGCCTCAACGTGGTCGACCCGAGCAACGACCCGACGATCAGCGCCGCCATCGCGTTCACCGACGCCAACGGCGGCTACACCTACACCCTGACCGACGCCAACGGCAACACCACCGCGTCGGGCACCGGCACGTGGGTTGCGGGCCAGCCCATCGCGCTCAACGGCTTCCAGCTGAACCTGAACGGCGTGCCTTCCAACGGCGACACGATCAGCGTCGTCAAGACCGCGCACCCCGAGAGCAACAACGGAAACGCGCTGGCGATGGTCGCGCTGCGCGACGAGACCATGGTCGGGCGCGACATGCAGATCGACGGCTCGCTGCAGAACGGCGAGACCGCCACCGACGCCTACGCGAGCGTGCTGGCCAACGTGGGCGTGCGCGTGCAGACCGCCAAGACGGCGTCGACGATCTCGCAGGCCACGTCCGACCAGGCCGACGACGCGGTGGCCGACAAGAGCGGCGTCAACCTCGACGAGGAAGCCGGCCGCCTGATCCAGTTCCAGCAGGGCTACCAGGCCGCAGCCAAGGTGCTGCAGGTCGCACAGACCATCTTCGACACGCTGCTGCAGATGGCGTCCCATTGAGTAGGCGGACACGATGAGCATCGATCGCATCTCGACCTCCAACGCCTACGACTCCGCGCTGAACAATCTGATGCAGCGCCAGGACAACCTGACGCAGACGCAGGAGCAGATGACCAGCGGCAAGCGCGTCGTCAAGGCGAGCGACGACCCGGCCTCGGCCGCGCGCGCGGAACGCGCCCGCGCGCTCGAGGACCGCACCACGGCCAGCCAGAAGGCCGTCGACGCGAGCAACAACGCGATGACGCTGACCGAAGGCGCGCTGGGCGATGCCGGCGAGCTGCTGCAGCAGGCGCGCGAACTGCTGGTCAGCGCCGGCGACGCCAGCTACAGCGACCAGGAACGCGCGTCCAAGGCCAGCGCGATCGCCGCCATCCGCACGCAATTGCTGTCGGTGACCAACCGTCCCGATGGCCAGGGCGGCTACGTGTTCTCCGGCCAGGGCTCGGGCGGCGCACCGTTCGTCGACAAGCCGGGAGGCGTGGTCTTCCAGGGCACCGGCGGCTCGGTCAACGTGGCTACCGACGAGCCGCTGCCGCTGACGCTGGACGGCGGCAACATCTTCCTGGCCGCCAGCAGCGGCAATGGCGTGTTCCAGACGAAGAACACGAATTCGAGCACCGCGTGGGTGGACTCCGGCCGCGTCACTGCGCCCGACCAGATCACCGGCTCGACCTACGACATCGTGTTCGACACCACCGGTGGCACGCCCACCTATTCGGTGCTCAAGGACGGCAACCAGGTGTCGACCGGCAACACGTTCACCAGCGGGCAGGAGATCAGCGTGGACGGCATGTCCTTCGCCATCACCGGCACGCCGTCCCAGGGCGACGACTTCCAGACCACGCCGTCGACGAAGACGCTGTCGGTGTTCGATGCGCTCGACAGCGCGGTCGCGCAGCTGTCCACGCCGGGCCAGGGCGGGCCCAAGGTGCAGCAGGCGGTGCAGGACGGCATCCGCAACATCGACCAGTGCAGCGCCCAGATCGCCTCGGCGCGCAGCTTTGCCGGCACCACCTTGCAGCGGCTGGACGGCGTCAAGGGCCGGCTCGACGCCACCGAGCTTTCGGCTCAAACTGCGCGCTCGAGTGCCGAAGACCTCGACATGGTCAAGGCCCTGTCGACCTTCAACCAGCAGCAGACGGGCTACCAGGCCGCGCTGCAAAGCTATGCGACCATCCAGAAGATGTCGCTGTTCCAGTACCTGAACGCCTAGCGAGCCGCTGCGTACGCGGGCCCGGCTGCTCGCCATTCCAATAAATACGTTTGCCGAGGTTGCAAGAATGTCTCTCGATCATCCTGTCCTCGATTCGGTGGTGCTCGGCGCGAGCTCGCTGTTCGACGCGAAGCGTGCGCCGCTCGCGGCCCACATGACGGTGTTTCCGCAGCGTGCGGACGCCACCATCGACGCGGCCGGCCTGCTGCAGGTCATCGACGTCATCGCCCCGCCCGAGGCCGGCCCGCTGATGCTCAGCGTGGCCAACGAGGCCGGGCTGCGTGCGCTGCTGGCCGCGCCGACGGCGCCGCACCTGATGATCGAGGTGCCTGGCTTCATGCTGTCCGACCCGGAACTGGCGACGCTGCTGCACGAGCGCGTGGCCACCGGCCTGTCGCTGGTGCTGGGCGGCCGCGTCCCGGACGGTGCGCCGCAGAACCTGTGGCAGCTGTTCCAGGCAGTGACCGTGGACCGCGCCAACATCCGCAACCCGTTGCCGGCGGGCCTGGGCGGCAAGCCGTTGCAGCGCTTCTTCGTCGGCGCCGACGGCCCGGCGATGTCGGCCGGTGCGTTGCGGGCCGGCTTCACCGCCGTCGTCGGCTGGGCCGTGGGCGATGCGCCGACGGGCGATACCAAGCCCAGGTCGGTTCCTGCCGGCGTGGCGACGGTCGTCGACCTGATGCAGCGCGTCGATCGCCAGGAGCCGGCCGAAAAGCTCGAGGCCGTGGTCAAGAATGATCCGACGCTGGCGTTCCGGCTGATGCGCTATCTGAACTCGCCGGGCTTCGGCCTGTCGGTGGAGATCTCGTCGTTCCGCCACGCGCTGATGATCCTGGGCTACCAGCGGCTCAAGCGCTGGCTCGCGCTGCTGGTCACCAGCGCCATCGACGATCCCGACCTGAAGCCGCTGATGCAGCTGGCGGTGCGCCGCGGGCTGCTGATGGAGGAGATCGCGCGCCCGGGCGGCGACGACGCGCTGCGCAACGAGCTGTTCATCTGCGGCGTGTTCTCGACGCTGGATCGCATGATCGGCCAGCCGTTCGAGCAGTTGCTCAAGACCGTTCCCGTGCAGGAAAGCGTGGCCAACGCGCTGGCGCACGACAGCGGTCCGTGCGCGCCGTTCCTGACGCTGGCGCGCGCCGTCGAGGTCGAATCGGCCTACGACATCCGCGAGGCAGCCGAGGCACTGATGCTCTCGGTGGGCGACGTCAACCGGGCGCTGGCCAAGTCGCTGGTGCACGCGCATTCGCTGACCAAGGGCTGAAGCTTCCA